>OBKG01000152.1_pt1 | contig 47408 bp, 41 predicted proteins | sample 1519741 | NCBI WGS metagenome assembly OBKG01 (sample SAMN00265072, study PRJEB22529) | human gut metagenome
TAGGAACGGCAAAATTTTTTGCACTTCTATTGCTTCTTTATCACACATAAGCAAAGTTTCCGGGACGGTCATAACAATGCCGTCAATGGCATCGATATTCTGCTCGTGGCGATACTCACTTAGGAGTTCTCGTATGTAATCCTCAGTAACCTGCGTAGGTGTTTTTGTTTTATTTTCAATTACAGTATTGGCATCGCTACCCAAGCGGAGCTTGAAATGCTCATAAGACTCATATCCTTTTTTGGTTAAGTTCTTTTTTGCTATATCTCCAATACATACTTCGTTGCCTTTATAGGCAACAACAGTTGGGATATAGTCCGTTGAAGATGCCGATGTCTGAAAGCAATCCAAAGTTTTGGTTTCGGTATTATAAAAGCTGATAGTACTGTTTGTCGTACCAAAGTCAAATCCAATAACATTCATATCAATATATCTTCCAATCCTTTTACTGTTCTTATATATGAGAACTATACCTGAGTTTCAGGTAATACATCCATAATATCATCAACGGAGCAATTAAGGCACCGACAAATCTTTGCAAGTGTATCTGTCGTAACTGCTTCATCTTTGCTCAGTTTTCTCATAGCGTGTTGAGTTAGACTTGCCGACTCCTGAAGGTCTTTCTTCTTCATATTCTTGTCGATCAGCAATTTCCATAATTTCTTGTATGATACTGCCATAATTACATATCCTTTCAGTTTTTGAGCATAGTTAAAATACTACAGAATATATTATAGCATAAATGGAGCGAAAACACAACAAGACTTGCGAAAAATCACAAAAAAGTGCGCTATAGCAACATTTGCTGTTGCAAAATTGGAGAGCCTTAGTAAGCAAACTTTTCAAAGGGCTAGTTATCGTCTGAGTTTCAACACTATGCCAGAAACACTCCAAAAATGAGAAATACGCTATCAATGAAATTGTATATTTTTCATTATTCAATCCCCATTTAGCAGATCATAAGAGGTCTGCTATATTACGAATAGTTAGACCGTGTTTTGTAGCATAATATACTGTGTACGCCGTTCCTCCTGTTCTTTCAGTAAGATAAGCTATACAAACCGAGCTGTTATCTACAAGATGTCGGTTACGTTTGTGCATACAGCCCCTTGTGTATTCTCTCGAAGTGTAAACGATTTTGTCCGCTCGCTGCTTAATTTCATCATAGATTTCAATGTCCTTTTCTTTCCATCCTTTTGTCTGTGTTTCACACGGTAATACAAGGATCAACTTGATGTGTGGGTATTGTTTCCTTAACTCTATAATTGCTTCAGCAGCGAGCGTATCAAATCCCAATGCCCCTCCAACTCCGAAGTATAAATAACCTTGATTGATTAAGGCAATAATTTTAGTTTTAAGCTGTTGAACTACGGCTTTCTTTTTTATTGCCGGAATTTTTCGATGGCCTGTAAAGCAACAAGTTTTTTCTCTCATAAAGATTTTCACCGCACAATCAGTATTAACATATTATTATATATCGTACTGTGGATAAAAGTCAACAATACACGCTTAATTATTTCGCTACTTGTGGATATAATTAAACAGAGTAAGGAGGTGAGATGATGCAGGAAAAGGATTTGTGTTTGCAGGAAATCGGTCAGAGAATAATTGAACGCCGGAAAAAACTCGGTTTAACGCAAGAAGCTCTTGCTGAAATAGGCGATATGACTACTCAATTTGTTTCTTATGCTGAATCAGGCAAAAGAGCAATGCGTCCTGAGAACTTAAAAAAGATTTCTAACGCTTTAGGAGTAAGTGCAGATTATTTATTGACAGGCGACATCGTTGATAAGGATTTACTGATACTGTCAGACAAAATGCGAAAGCTCTCACCATCTCAACTCAGAACTGTTGAAAATATAATTGATGAATGTATTCTTCTTTTCGACAACGATAAATCTACAAATTAAGTAATGTAATGAAGATGCCACCCACGAAGGGCGGCATCTTTTTTAGTATTGTGGTACACCATAACCGAGTATCTCATAATAACCGACAGAATACTGTTTCTGTCTAACACTGTCTCCTGAGTTACCTTCAACTGTATAGACAATTCCGTTCTCCACTTTCTGAACAATACCCGTATGGTCGGATAGACCGTCTTGCGGTCCTGACTCACCATCGGGCGAATCCCAGTCAAAGAAGATAATCATACCGGGAACCGGCTCGGCAGAGCCGTCCATCCATTGACCTCTGTCCTTGAACCACTGCACACCGTTTACACAGCCTGCATATTTCGGGACAACACCGGTTTCGATATATCCGCACTCATTCGCACACCACGATACGAAGCAAGCGCACCACTCCACACGGGAACCGAAGCCGTACCAAGACCAGTAAGGCTCACCGCCCACATTGCCAATCTGCGACAAAGCAACGGTTACAATTTGGTCATCACTTGCGTTAATGCCGTAAAGCACAGATGACCACAAGGAATTATTCTTGTCTTGCAGAAGCTCGGTCAGGTAATCTTTTTGCTCCTGATTAAAGCCGTACTGTGCTGCCATTTCGTCCACCGTCTTGTGCGACACCGTTATATATAAGTAGGTTCTCGTAACGGTGGTTTCGGTCTGTACGATATTTCCGTTTCCGTCATCGGTTTCTGTTATGACCGTTTCAGACTTGCTTTCCGTCCGTGATGATATGCTGTTCATCTCCCAAAATATATCTTTGAGAAGCTGCTTTTTGCTATCGTCCATTGTGGCGACCTCCTGCGGGTTGTCGGGATCGGTGTTGACCTTAACGGAATACACCGAAAGCACTTCTTTCCAAACCGCACGACTGCCCGACATTTCAAGAACATCATAGGTATTGCTGTTTCGGATTTCCAACAGCTTGTTGTCATATTCGGTGTCGATTTCCTGAACGACGGTCTGCATAGACTGTCCCGTTCCTGAGTCCTCGCCTGAAAAGAAGATACCGAACACCGAGCCGATGATAGCGGCGATCAGACAAATTACAATAATCACAACAACCGCAACCCAACCTCCGGCAGCGATAGCGGCGACAAGCGCTTTAATTCCGGCGATAATCGCTTTGACTGCGGCAATCGTAGCCTTTACTGCCGCCTTAACCCCGGCAACGACTGCCTTTGCCGTAGCTTTTGCGGCTTGGGCGGCTTTCTGCGCCGCTTTCGCACTTGCCTTTGCGGTTTTCTGTGCCGCTTTTGCAGCCTGCTGTGAGGTCTTAATTGCAGTCTTTGCGGTTTTCTCGGCAGTCTTAACGGATTTCGCCGCCGTTTTAGCAGAGCCTTTACCAACCGTCTTTATCGTTTGCTTTCCGGCTGAACGGGCAGACTGCTTTACGGTTTTCTCCGCTGATTTTTCCGCAGTCCTGACCGTTTTGCCGCCGATATTCTGAGATTGCTTCTGCAAAGCCTTTTCAGCCCGTTTTGCCTTGAAATTCTCAATACCGTCTTTTGCCTTATAGATATTTTCCTTTGTGGTTTCCACGCCTTTCCGTCCGGCTTTGTCAAATTGATGTGCGCCCTCGTGAACGGCGGTGTCAACTCCACGCTCGAACTTATCCGCAGCATATTCATCGGCGGAATTCTCAGCGGCAGATGTGCTGTGTTCGGCTTTATCTTTGGTAGAGATATACGCCTGTTTCATTCGCTGTCCGGCTACGGCAGCTTTGTCAATGGTCTTTATCGTGCCCTTGACCGCATCTCTTGTTTTAATATCAGCCATATAATAAACCTCCCTTCGTGGAAAATTAGAACGCAAAATAAGTGGAAAAGGTATAAACACCTTAACCCCCTGACCTTTGCATATAAAAAGTGGCTTGAAATAAGGGTTTTTGGCGGTCTAATTGTCCACGCCCGACCTCTTATTTCGTTGATATTTCGCCTTGTTTTTCAGGTACATTATCCTTGCACAATCAGCACAGTATTTCTGCCTGTTGCTGTGCTTTTCAATGGGAACACCGCACCTTTCGCAAACGGTTTTCGCTCCCGACATCAATATCTCTGCTTCCAGCTTTGGCTCTGCGGGCAATACCGCATTGCGGAAGTATTTGCAAAGCAGAGAGTAGGAAATTGACTGAACGCATACGCAGGGTTCTCCGTCATCAAGGAGCAGACAGTTTCCTCCGTCATAGTTTGCACACAGGCGCTTTATCAGGGCATTAGCTTTGTATCCCTGTCGCCCCGTCATTTGAGGGAGCATTGCTATCACCGCTTTCTGTTACTTTCTTTGCAACTACGACAAGTCTGCTGTTCTGACCGGAATACTCACAGGTGGATAGCGTGATGAGTTTATCACCGTATTCGGCAGAAACCCCCGTATCGTAGAAAGCCTTTTCTTTGGCTCTTTGAATATACCCGTCAAACTGCTCTTTCGTTGCGGCGTCCACAAACTGATAATACTTAAACTCATTTTCCGAGTCGGTATAAACCGCCGTTTTGAAAACAGCGATAATCTCATAGGTCTGTTTCATATAAAGCGTGTCAAAGCGGAAGGTCTTGTGTTCCTCCCAAAATTCTTTGCTTTTGAACTTTTCAAGGTCGGAAAACATTGTGCCGTTCTTCATATGATGACCGTAGATAATCAGGTTGTCCGAAGGCTTATTCACATCACAGCTTTCGCTCATATAGGGACAGCCGTAATCGGTGTATTCCTTGTCAAAGCCGTGCTTCAGGTAGAAGTTCGGCTCCTGCGGCGACTGCATAACAGGATAGTTGATTTGCGTATCGTCAATTCTTATCCACCCCACAATATCGCTGTTCTGCTCATAGAGCTTTGCGTACACAGGGAGAATTACCGCTTCTCCCTGTGTAGCTTCGACAGTCTCACTTGTTTCGTTTTCTTCTACGATTTCCGCAAGACTGTCGTAGATTTCCTCCTGCGTATGCGATTCCTTGAAATGATTGTAAATCATCACTCCGCTGAACATCATCACAAGCAGGAAAAAGCAGATGATTGAAACATAGATATTCTTCTTCATTGCGTTTCCTTTCTGAAGCCGAGAGAGAGCTATGCGCTCTCTCCGGGTTTCGTGGTCATCAGTTTGTAGAGTTTTGTGTTCTTGGGGAACTTGTTTGCGAATGGAACAAGAGAACTGCCGACTTTCAGAAGTCCGTGTCCCGCTTCCACATTGGTGATATAAGACATCTGAAGATCGGAGATATTCAGAAGCTCTGCCAGCTTCAATCTGTCGGTTGAAGCCTGATTGAGCATAATGATGAACTCGGAGTTGGCAAGCATCGTCCTTGCCGTATGGCTCTGCAAAAGGTCATCTACATTCTGCGTGATGCCAGTCGCATAAGCACCGTACTTTCTTACACGCTTCCAAAGGGTAAAGAGGAAGTTTGCACTGTACTCGTGCTGGAAAAGCAGGTAAATCTCATCAATGAAGATATAGGTGTTCTTGCCCTTCGCTCTGTTCTGCGTAATGCGGTTAAGGATAGAGTCGAGAACAACAAGCATACCGATAGGCATAAGCTGCTTGCCGAGGTCAAGAATATCGTAGCAGATCAGGCGGTTGTTGGTGTCAACATTCGTCTGCTTTGCGAAGGTATTAAGGGAGCCGTGCGTGAACAACTCAATCGCAAGTGCGATTTCCTTTGCTTCCGGCTCGTCCTGCTTCAGGAGTTCAGCACGGAAGTCCTGCAAGGTCGGTACAGTACCCGTATAATCGTTCTGCTGATAGGTACGGTAAACGCTTGCGGTACAACGGTCGATAATAGACTTCTGCTTTGCTCCAAGGTTGTTGCCGCCGATAAGCTGTTCGCATAGCGACATAATGAACTCGGATTTGAGAATAACCGGATTTGCACCGTCGCCGTATTCCTTGTTCATATCCATAGCATTGATATGGCTCGGAGAGGTAGCAGAGATATTGATAATCTCGCCGCCCAACGCTTTCACAAGTGCGGAATAGTCGGCTAAGTCGGGGCGATTACTCGCCCTTTCTCGCCTAAGAACCGTACGTGAGCGTTTCCACTCATACGGCTCAAGCATTTCATCACTCTTTCGAGCGGCTCTCAAGATAGATTCGTTGGCAGTCAGCGTGAACATACGCCATATTTGCCACTTCCTCTTTTCCGCCACAGGACTTCGGCGCTTTGAAGAAAATCTCCCTCTCGTCCAAAATATCCAGTGGCATTCCACAGTGATAGCAACAGCCGTCTTGATTCTTCCAGATTAGCTTGAAGCGTCCTGTCAGTTTCTTCATTCCCTGATTGAACTTGCGTTGTTTGAAATATTCCGTATCAAGGAATGGGTTGGCTGCTTCCCTTACTTTTGTGTGTCGGACAATCGGCGTATGGTCTACCCGTATCAGCTCTTTTGTATCCGTGGAGAATACCCAGTTTTGGTTTCCCCTGCGATGCCAATACTTCATAGAAATCCACCATTGCCCTTTCTTCGGATGTCGTCTTTTCGCCCATCTCCACAGCAGTTCGTAGAGAATATAATCTAAATGTGCAAATGCTTCATTCGCACATACAGACTGGTGGTAATTCGTCCATCCTCGGATTTGTTGGTTTAGCTTCATAATCAGCACATCCTGGTTCCATGCTTTCCCACGTTTCAGTATTGTGTCAGATAAGTTCCGCACGATTGTCTGTACGGATTTCTTTGACGGTTTTACAATCAGCTTTCCATTCCATTTTCGGAACGTCCAGCCTAGCATATCAAATCCACTGTTGATGTGGGTAACTACTGTTTTCTCGTCCGACAGTTCCAAACCTCTTGTTTTCAGGAAATCCTTTATCAGCTCTTTTGCTTCTAAGGCGATTTCTTCTGTTGCCGCTGTGACAATGAAATCATCAGCATAACGCACCAGATTGACCTTATGGGCGTTTTTAAACCTCAAGTCCACCTTTCCAAGCCTGTTGGTGTGGAATCTGTCCGATAACACTTTCTGCATACCGTCCAATGCCATATTTGCAAGAATCGGCGATATAACGCCACCCTGCGGAGTGCCGTCCTCTGTCGGGAACAGTTCTCCCTTGAAGATAAATCCTGCTTTAAGGAATTGTTTCAGAACAGATTTGTCCATAAGGATATTCTCGACCAGCCATTCGTGACTGATGTTGTCAAAACAGCCTTTAATGTCGCCCTCTAAAACCCATTCGGGCGATACCTTGCGTGACAGTGCCGTAAAGATATATTCGCAAGCGTCCTGACAGCAACGCCCCTTTCTAAAACCAAACGATTTCGTGTCGGCGGTTGTTTCTGCCACTGGCTCTAATGCAAGGGCGTACAACGCCTGCATTGCCCTGTCATACATGGTTGGAATCCCTAACGGACGTTTCTTTTTCTTATCTTTCTTCTCGATATAGACACGTCTTAACGGTTTTGCTTTGTAGTTTTTGTCTGTCAATGATAGGACAGCCCTCATCTTCATTGCAGGCGTTGACCAGATTTCTCCGTCTACTCCTGCGGTTTTCTTGCCTTTGTTTGTGGTCACTCGCCTTACGGCAAGTGCTTTTGCATGAAATGAATGTGTCAACAAGTATTGAAGCCGCTTCACTGTGTTCCATTTCTTTTCCTGAGTTGCCTTGACAATCCTGACTTGCAGCCTATTAACTTCCTGCTCTGCTTTCTTCCAGTCAATGGTTTTCCATTGCATGGCAAGCAGTTTGCTGTCCGATAATCTCTCGGAAACTGGCGTTTCCGTCATTGAATTATTACCGTTCATAGGTTTACCCCCATTCTTTGTCATGAAATACCGTGGGATAAGTCTGCACCCTTTCGGGTCGGGGCAAATCTTGAACCCCTATGCCCCGCCATTACAGCAGAGCCGTTCGCTTTTTATCCCAATCCTTTACCCTCTGTGTCATTTATCCCCCTTGCGGGTTCAATACCTTGAATAAGGAACACATAGGGCTTACCAAGTTCCGCATAATAAATAATTGTGAATGCCTTAGACGCCATCTTTGAGCCGGGAGGAATCATGTCCATTTGTTACGGCGTCGCGAAAGTCACCGCAACCACCTCCGCACCTTTTGGTGTAAGTGTATCAGCCTTATTTCACTTATTCCCTGTAACGACTCTTGCAATGGTTCACATTACATTCGTCATAGCACTCTTATCCTAACAGTACGCCCGACTTAGGCTGTCAGGTTTCCCATATTGTCCCACAAGCTTCCCACCTGAACGTTGCCGTTCACGCAGATTGTGGTAGGATTACCCCAAATGGATAGGGTAGCTGACGACCAGCAATTTATTATGCGACTTCTTGTCGCACCTCTCGCTCAGGATCAATGATGATAACATCGGCATTGGAAGCAAGTATCTGATTGATAATCTCTCCCTTTGCGGCAAAGGATTTACCGCCGCCGGATACGCCCAAAATGAACTCGTTGCCGTTCAGAAGCTGTCTGCGGTCGGCAATAATCATATTCTTTGAAATAACATTCTGACCGTAGTAAATGCCGTTTTCGTGATAAATATCCTGAACACGGAACGGGATAAACACCGCCAAGGACTCGGTAGTGAGTGTTCTGAAGGTGTCAATCTTTCGTGTGCCGAAGGGCATAACCGTATTCAGTCCGTCGAGCTGCTGAAATTTCAGTACACCGAACTGGCAAAGGTGCTTTCTTGCGGTAGTCAGGAGCGCTTCGGTGTCCTGATCGAGTTGTTCTTTGGTATCCGCCGTATGCACAAAGGTAATAACGGCAAACATCATTCGCTGATCTCTTGTAGTCAGGTCGTCAAGAAACTCCTTCATTTCGCTTCGCTGCTGCTCCATATCGTAAGGAACGGTAGCGGAAAAGTTGTTGTTGGAGTTCTGCCTGCGCTGCCAGTTCGTAATGTTCGTCTCAACCCCAAGCAGTCTGCTCTCCGCTTCACGCACCGCTTCGTCGGTGGGAATGGGTACAACATCAATCGACATCATCAGGTTGCGGTTAAGGTCTGTAAGCTCCGCCACCATACTGTCTTTAATATACGAAGCATACTCACGCAGAAAAAGCACTCTGCCGTAGCGGTCTCCGAGTTTGAAATAGTCGCTTTCAAACTCCATAGAATCAGGGCAGATATAGTCCTTGAAATCGTGTCCCTTCTTCCGGGTTTCCTTAATGTCAAAATGAAAAGAGCTTTCCTCACCGACTCTGTAAAAGTCGTGGAAAACTCTCAGGCGTTCATCTGTTTCAAGCTCGGTGCATTTGCTTCCGAGCCTGCCGAAGTGGGCGATCAGGTCTGCGCCGACACGGGCAAAGTAATTTCTCGCTTCCTCAATGTTTTTCTTATTGATGGAGATAGTAATATACTTGTCCTGCACGATGGCGTTTGCTCCGGTCGCTTTTTCGAGCAGCATTTTGTTGTATTCCTCACGGTACACATCAAGCTCATCGCCTTTCAGCGGCAGAAGAATGGTTTTCTCAAAGTCCAGTCTGTTCAGCCTGCGGTTGTTGATTGTGATTTTGGTCGTAGCACCGCTGTCAAAGGAATTGAGCAGCTCAGAGTATTCAAGGAACATTGCTTCCTTGTCCTCACGGCTGGCTACTGCATAATTTATATCCGTAAACTTAAAGGATTTGGAGAACTTATCCTTGCCGACCTGAAAAATGCCGTCATCATAGATTGCCTTGATAGGAATGACATCCTGGACGCCCTTCGGTACGACAAACTTCTCCTTATCCTGTTTGAAAAGATTTGTCAGTGTCTTAATCATTGGTCAATACCTCCTTGCTTTTTTGTTCCATACTCGGCTTCATCAGCTCAAAGTAGGTGTTGGTGGAATGGAATACGAGCTTTTTCGGCATAAGAAATTCGCTCTTGATCCACGCCCACACAAATTTCTCTGCGGTCATACCGTTGTACTTAATGAAGCCCAGCGCCGCAAAGGGTGCGGCCGCTAAAATGCACATCCACGATACGGTTTCCGTGCCGACATACGGTTTGAGCAGAAAATATACGCCCACCGCAACTGAGCAAGCCAAGACAGAAAAGATGAACTGTCGAAGCGTTAGTCCGAAAAACATACTCTCCGTGTAGTTGCGGATTTCTCTGTTAATTTTTACTTCCATTTTTGCTCCTTTCCCGGCGGCGAGCTTTTTTGATTTCTTCCTTGCAGACACACTCATCGGCAAGACAGATAACCCTCCGCTTGCGTTTGCCGCCGTAATACAGACAATATCTGCAATCGCAATCCTCAAGGGAATACCCTGAGAATTTGTTTATTCTGCGTGTTGTTTGTTTCATTGCATAATCTCCTTACAGTCCCATCATTTCTCGGATAATACGGTCGCTCATCTTAACTGAGCCGACAAGGACGAGCATATTAAAGACAAGCTCTCCGATATATGCCCACACCTGCGTTACGGCTGCCGCACTTGTATCTACAACAGGCGGCGATGAAGCGAACACCGAGAAGATAATGCAGGCAAGCACGATGACCGCACCTTCAAGCAAAACTGCACAGTAGCTCTTGATAAAGGACTTGCCCACATTCTGCGAGGGTTCTCCCGCAAAGGTTGAAAGCGGAATCGGGGCAAGCGCCGTATACATATACAGCTTAAAGAAACGCCCGTAAACAGTCATAATAAGCAGGAACGAAAGGACTGTAATGAACAGACCGCCTATAAGCGTTACCGCCCATAGCGGAATGCTCTCAAAAAAGCCACAGTCCTCGATTGTCGTTACCATCTCAGCCGGGAGCGTTGTCTGCTGCGGCGAGCCGAAGCCTGCGGCGTTCATAATTGTTGTAATCGTACCTTGTACGATATTGAATAGCGCCAGCATCAGCTCCATACCGTAGGTGATCGCACCTTTGGCAAGAGCGAACCTGATAAATAGCTTCAGTGCGTGTTCCGGTTTCTTCACATCGGAAAACGAACCGCAGGTTTTTACCATACCGACTACGAAAAACAAAACGAGCAGTGCCAGGCCGATAGCCTGGACAGCGCCGTTTATATTGACAATCACGCTCCATATACCGCCGCCTTTGAAGTTCTGCGGCGTCGTTGTGATAAGCGTCCATATTTCAGATAGCTTCTCATTCCAAGTTTCAAGGGCGTTTTCGAGATTTTGCACAACCCAGTTATCACTCAAATTGACGCACCTCCTTTACAAATTTGGGGCATACCCGATTTTTCGGATATGCCCCTTTTGAGTGTTTCCTTGCTTAACCTGTAATGAGAGTGAGGATTTCCTTTGCAAAGGTGATGATGACACCGCCTGCAAGGGTAAGGAAGCCGTTGGCTCTCTGCGAAGGATCGTGGGATTTCAGGGAAAGACCGACCTGAACAATACCGAAGCCGAGCAGGATAAGTCCGATTGCACGGATGAGTCCGAAAATGAAATCGGACAGATTGTTGATAACGGTCAGCGGATCTCCGCCTGCCGCAAATGCGGTCATAGACATACAGCCGATAAGTGCCATACAAAGCACAACGGCGCAGTAGGCACGAAAGCCCTTTTTAACTTTTCCGGTCATTGGCAGTTTATTGGTTTCCTTGTTGTTGGTTTTCTTAAAAATATTCATTGTGTTTACCTCCATAAATTTAATCATTTTCAAAGTCCTCGTCTGAGAGGAGTTCGTAATTGGTTTCTGCCACTTCTGTTTCGGGAGCCTTGTATTTATCAAAGCTCAGAAGCTCGATGGTAGCGACATCGGACTTCACTTCGCCGTGTTCGTAAACGCCGGCTTTTCCGTCTGCGGTCAGCGCCACATTCGGGTGCTTTAGAATATCGTATTTGAAATCAAGCACCGGACGCTCACCACGGATAAAGAGAATTGCGTAACGGTTATCAAGCATACGAACCTCGTCCGGGGTTAGCAGCTCTCGACCGCTGATTTGGTAGTTGGTTGAATAACTGCCGCTTCGACCTTCGCTTTTGCCGTAGGTGTTGGTATCAATCGTGGATTTGCCGAGCAGCTCGCTCACATATTTGTGTGTGGACTGTTCGTTACCGCCTAAATACAAAAACTCGTCGCAGTTACCCACGATGCTTTCCCACTGCTTCTCGAACAGTGCTTTGAGCTGTGCCAAGTTCTGCAATATAATACTGACAGATACCGAGCGAGAACGCATAACGGAAAGTATCTTGTCAAAGTCATCAGGCAAGCTAACATTGGCAAACTCGTCCATCAGGAAATGGACAGGGATAGGCAAGCTGCCGCCGTGAATATGGTCGGCGGAATAAAACAACTGCTGAAAAAGCTGTGTGTAAAGGATAGATACCAAAAAGTTAAAGCTCGTATCGTTATCAGGTATCAGGGCAAATAGTGCCGTTTTCTTTTCACCGAGAGTTTCAAGCTCCAGCTCATCGGTTGAGGTGAGTGAAGCAAGGCTTTCAAGGTTGAATTTCTCCAAACGGGCGGCAAGGGTAATCTGAATGGATTTCAGCGTTTTTGCCGAGCCTGAATGGTAGGAATGATAATACTTGAGTGCGATATGGTCGGGGTTCTCATATTCCAGTTCGGAAAAGAGATTATCAAGGGGCGAAGGTCTTGGTTCTTCCTCGTCCTCAATCACGCCGGCTCTGAGCATTTCCATTATCATTGCAAAATTCTGTTCATCTTCAGGAGCTTCGTAATGAAGATAGAATACAAGTGCAAGCAAAAGCATTGACGCTGCCGTGTCCCAAAAGGGATCGTTGCTTTGAGAACCCTTCGGCGTGGTACTCTTGAAAAGGTTAGTTACAAGCCTTTGAATATCGTTGTCACTGCGCAAGTAGACAAAGGGGTTGTAGCAATGGCTCTTTTCCATAGATATAAGGTCAAGAACCTTAATCTCATACCCCTTTGCTTCAAGCAGCTTTCCGACATCCCGGACAATTTCGCCTTTCGGATCGAGTATCACAAATGATGAGTTGCACTGCATCAGATTTGGCTTACAGTAAAATCGGGTTTTGCCTGCGCCCGATCCGCCGCACACAAGGGTGTTAAGATTGCGCCTGTGCTTTTTGGCGTTAAGTCCGATGCTCACATTCTGAGTCATCAGCTTATTTTCGCTTTTGGGCGTTTGGCAGTATTTCTTATTGACAGCTCGTGCATCGCCCCATTTAGCAGAGCCGTGTTCCTCCCGGCGTCTGTAATTCCTGCGTGTTGAGAAATAAATGCCGATACCGAAGCCGTAGCACAAAAGCAAAACGAGGACAGTTTTTAGGCTGTCCTCGCAAAGCTCAATATGGAACGGGTTATTAAATACCGTCATCAACTTCGGAAGTATCTCCGGCAAGCCGCCTTTAACGGACGGTGCAATCAACAACGCAAGCCAGACTACGGGAAGTATGCCGATTACGGAAAGAATGACAGCAGACTGCTTATCATCTTGCTTCATCTCGGCGTTTTTCCTTTTCTATCACCTTGAACTTCTTTTGCGGGGCGTGACCGACCTTTACGATCAGTTCATCAACGGCGTCGGTAGACTTGCCCTCGCTGCGAAGGTCGTTGCGCTTCTCATTGAGGGAGTCAATCACGATACCGTGTTCATATTCGTCCAAAGCGACAAAGTGCTGGCGTTCTCTCATTTCTCTTTACCTCCGTTATCTGATGTCACGGTCTTTGGAGCGTTCCTGCTTTTGGCGGTACATCTCCTCGGATACACGGGAATGGATTTCGTTCATAGCCGTGCGGGTTTTGGAAAGCTCCGCACGGATTTCCTTCAGCTCCTTGTTCTTCCATTCCTCCGGGATACGGTTGATAGCAAAGTTTTTGGTGTCCACGCCGTACTTTTTGCAGAGCATATAGCCGACGCACATTGCCTGAAAGCCCATATCCTTGCGGCTGTAAGAGTCGCTGTCGATAGAAAGCTGTGCGTGGCCGAGTTCCTGCGCTACGCACTGACAGAGAGCAACGCTGTCGCCAATATCCTTTTTGACAAAAAGCGTCTGCTTCTCATTGTCATAAAAGGCTCCCATCTGCGGATGCGGCAGTTCAGGCGCAACCTCTACGATAACCGGAGAGGTGTCAATCATCACGGCAACGAGAGCCTGCGGATCACGGTTGACGGTAGGAGCCGGAGTCTGTCTGCCCTTGGTCTGCGATACATCAAAGACCTTTTTGACATTGTAGGAAACGCCCGGTGTGCCGTCCGCCTTTGTGTACTCAACGGGTTCCAGGATAGAGATGCTCTTTGCGCCCTTATTGATAGATACCTTTTCCTCCGCCCAGTCACCGAAGTCTTTAAGCTGGGTTGCTTTGGGGTACTGACTGTAAATAAGCAGAGCATTTGCGGCGGAATAGCGGTCGAGCCTTGCCTGTGTATCAAGAAAGCCCCTGAACTTTTCGCCGTCCTGCACGATAGCGGTTGCCGTTTCGTCAATCAACTGATAAACGGCGTCCTTTTCTGCCTGCTTCTTTGCTTTCCATTCTTCGGGGGAAAGCTGCGGCTGTCTGTAGCCGCCCTTATTCGGTTTGAAATTATTCGTCATTGTAGATTACCTCGCTTTATTCTTATTTCTGTTTTTCTTTTTCTTGGGTTGCTGATGGGTGGTCTGATTGGTGCGGTTTTGGGACTTGGGTTTTTCTCCCGATTTATCAAGGTCGGTGCGGTCTGCTTCTTTTTCCGTTTTAGCCTGTGCCTTATACCGTTCGAGCTTCTCACGGACGGAAGGTTTTTCTTCGGCTGATTTGGAAATACCCTTATCAGATTTACCACCGACCTCGGCGGAGCTTTGCCTTGACGGAGGGTTTTTGTCCGTCTTGGCGACCGTGGGGTTTTCGTGAGTTGCCCCATCCTTCTGAATGGGCTTTCCCATTGCTTCCTCCACAATCCTTTCGCCCTTTGATTTGGTCGGAACTTCGTTTGCAAGCTCCTCACGCTGGGCAATGCTCTTTTCCGCATTGGCAACGATGGAACCCTTATCAACATTGCCGAGTTCAAAGCGGTCGAAGATACGCTGAATTTTAGAAGCGTCCTCCGCACGGGCGATAATATCCACCGGGGCGTTATCGCCTTTGCTGTATTTGTCCCTCAGCACACAGTAAAGCACACCGTACTTCTTTGCCTGTTCGGTAAACTTCTTCAGGTCTTTATTCGGAACGGAAAAGACCTTGAGTTCCTTTCCCGATTTGAGCATATTGGTAAGGCGTGCTTTGCCTTTGGTTTTCTGTTCCTGCTTTAATACAGAAACAAGAAGAACGGTCAGCTCCTTCGCCGCCGTTCCCGTTAGTTTTGCAGCTACTTCAAAGCCTTCAAGCGAAAGCCTGACAACCTGTTCCGCTGCGTCACCGCCTGTGTTCATAATCACGGTTCTCCTTTCTGTTGTTCTTGATTTTTTCTTCATCTGCAAGTACCGCATTTAAGTTCTCCCGCATAACGCCGGAGCGCTCAGCGATACCGTCGCAGAGCCGAACTTCCTTGCGGAGTTCTTTGAGCCTTTCGGATAAGGCTGAAATCTGTTGCCTTTTGCCGGACAGCAAATCATCATCAACATTTACTTTTCGTATTTCGTTTCGGAGATGTGTTCTGTCGGCAGTAAGGCTTTTGATTTCGTCCTCGACCTTTGACTTATATAAGAAAAGCTGCTCGGAGGTAGAGATATGTTCTCTGCCGAGCAGCCTTACCTGTGCGGTTATTTGGTCGAGCTTCATCAGATCTTCACGGAGAAGATAATGGAGCCGAGCCGGATTTTGTTTTTGATACTTCGGCAGATAGCCTAACTTATAGCAGTAATGAAGGTACAGTCCGTACAGACCGCCGACCTTTCGTATTTTATGCTCCCGTGTCAAAAGGACATATTGCTTCGGGCGGTAGTAATAGCCTTTTTGGAACGGTTCTAACCGAACCCTGTTCTGGTTCTCGTAGATACGCTCCTTTATACGGTCGAGGGAATAGTCATCACCGAGCCTTGTCAACCGGATATTCTTTTGGTATCCCTTTACCCTTAGTACCTGATACTTGTGGTTCGGGGAATCGTCAAAGGACGCTCCCATCTGACGGAGAATATATTTGAAATCAGCATAGCTGTTGCTCTTTGAAATCGCTTCATCAATCACAGCTTTTGCAGAGTCCACATAGTTCGGCATCCCTGCTTCGTGGAGCTTCCTGGCATAGTAGTTTTTGCCTGTGCCACGCTTTGGATTTTCAATCACATCAAGTTGATGCTGTCTGCAAAGCTCGTCTGCAATGTGCCGGAAGTACCGCCAATGCTTTTCGTTGTTTTGCATACGCTTTCCGTCAACAAAGGAAACGGAGTTCACAACAAAGTGGCAATGGAGGTGCTTGGCGTTCAGGTGGGTTGTTACCACAACCTGAAATCTGTCGCCCCACACACGCTTGGCAAACTCCGTTCCGATCTGCTGTGCCAGTTCGGGAGTGATATTCGGTTCGTCCTTAAAGCTCAGATACCCGTGATAGGCTTGGATACCGTCGCATTTGTCGAACTGCTCTTTGACCGTTACGAACTGGTCACGGGCGGTAGCGACATTACAGTTAATGCCGCCCACATAAAACTCACGCTCGGTCTTTTCTTCGTCCTTTGCATACTGAAGAACATCGGCAAGCGCCTGATACTGCTCCGGCGAATATTGTTTTGCCGCCGTCTTTTCGGGATTGGTCGCATAGTCAATCACTTGATCAAGGCGGGCTGTCACTTTCCATATCTTGCTTACTGCCATTTCATCTCACTCTTTTCCGGGCGGAGAAACTGTCGCTCCACATCCGCCTGAAACTTATGCCAGCGCTCGGCTTCCTTCTGAAGTTTCTGTGCATCGACAAAGCTGAGTGAGTTTGCCTGTGCCGCAAGCTGATTGATGTTGTTGCCGATAGAGGATAACTGACGCATCACATCATAGAAACGCTCGTCAGGTCGCTCCTTCGGCTCGTACCCACGCACAAGCAATCTCACAAGTGCGGCTTCGGTCAGGCAGGTTTTCTTGGCTTTCTTCTGCAAATCCTGTGCTTCATCACGGGAAAACCAAAACTGCTTCTTAACAGTTCTTCTTTTCATTTGCTTCGACCTCCTTTTTCATAGAATGAGTTTTGTAAAGTCGGTTGATTTGCAGGCAGCACATAAAGACAACGCCTATACAGCCGCCAAGCAAAAGTCCGACGATGAATAAGATAAATTCTGTCATATAGAAAATCCTTTCTTATTGGGGTATTAGGGGCAACCCCTAACAAGCGATTTACTGTTTTTTGCCCGATAGGAGTAAAAACAGTCTGCTTGCTAAGATAATGCAGACTCTCCGGGTTGCCCCGTTTTTCTTTGAGATCAGCGTTCTTTGTCTGCCCTGACGGGCTTAAAAGGGACGGCGACTATCTCGCCGTTTACCTTTGCAATGCGTTCGGGATACTTGAATTTATCCTTGTACTTCTCCGCAAGGTTCTTCGGCAAACTCTGAAAGTTTTCCGATTCGATAGGTGCGTAAGCGATAAAGAACTGACCGAAAATGATGTCCAGCATTTCACGGGAGTTCTCTTTCATATAGCACTTTTCAATCTTCCAACCGTTCTCGCCGCCGTGTTCGACAGACATATATCCGTCCAAACGCAGGCAGGGATCAGTCCCATCAAGGCAGGAAGCGTAGATGGAATAGCCGCCCATGCCGGACTGAAACGCCTTGTTGTTTGAGCTGATTACATAGGTTCTGGACTCCACGCTGTACGGTTTATCGAAGCTGTCCTCGGTAAAAACGACATACCCGGTGAGGTGTTCCTTGCGGTTGTTCTCGGCTTCTCGGAAGCGCTTCGTCATTTCCTGATAGCTCATCTCCACCGTTTCCGGCTCGGCATATACGGCACGGTTCGGCGGCATACCGTTCATCTTGCTTTCATCGTTACAGATGATTGCGACCTCGTCCTCAAAGGGCATATATTCTTCAATATCGCCGCCGACGATTTTCTGCATTGCTTCAAGGCTGTCCTCAATTTCAATCATCTTCGGATACTTATTCGGCTCAACAAGCAGAACGGAAATCATATTTTTCTTTTCCGTTTCCGTAAAAGTCCTGCCGAGCTGACAGTCCTTCGGTTCAAAATCTATGGGCTTAAAACCGACGCTGTCGCAGAAATAAAAGCAATGCGGGTGCATTGGATCTTCCATCACCTCCACCACATCGGACACCGAAAGCGAGCGGTCTTTGTAACCTTTGGGGTGGTTCAGATTAAACATCTGATACACATCTTCGAGGGTTTGGCAGTCAACTTCTCCGTCAAAAACCTTATCGTAGATTTTGGAATCGACCGATTGACTGCCTTGCAGTTTTTCCAAAAGCTCATATCTCATAAAGGCGACATTGTTGGTGTCACGCTTCATATTGACCTGATAAATTCGTATATTCATCGTTCAAAACTCCTTTGCTTTGATTTGTAAATTCCTAATTTCATACAAAGAAAGTCATTGAAGTCCTTGCCGAATTTCGGTGGACTGTCAATGACTTCGTAGCGGTCGGACAGAATGATTTGAAGCGCCTGCGTCGCTTTTCTGCCGACCTCATCATTATCGAAGTGAAGCACGATTCGCTTGATTTCCGGGTGGCTTTTCAAGAACCCTTCCACTGCTGCGGGAACTTTGCTTTCTTCGATTTTTTCTCTCGGTGCGTAAACACCGGCAAGGGAAACAAGGTTTTCTTTTCTCCAATCATCTCCGTTCATCTTGATTAAGGTCGCATAGGAAAGAGCATCAATCGCACATTCAAACAGGTGGACTTCCGATTTGTTTGAGCCTTCAAGACGGAAGGAATAGTGCTTGTCACTGCCCGATGCGTCACCCATAAGTCTTGATTTGTTGGTGGCTCGGTAGGCGGCATAGCGTGGTATTCCTTTCTCGTCTTTGCCGACAAACACAGCATTGTGATATGGCAGGCTTTCAAAAATCAGCCCCTTTTGTATGCAGTGCGTGATGATTTCATAGTCGATACCCCTGCTAAAAAGGTACTCTGTAATCCTTTCTGTGGAAGCACTTTTAGGTGGCAGCTTTAGTTCTTTCTGCGTTTCTTTTTGGGGAGCGCAGTAATCGGTCGGAAGTGCAACCTTGCAGCCCATTATCGTTTCTACGGCTTCAAGAAAGGAAAGACCTTTGACCTTCACGAGATAATCAAGGGCAGAATTGCCCCCGATACCTCTTGACCACCACATCCACTTGCCGTTGGAAATCTTCAGGCTGTCGTGGGTGCGGGTGGTGTAGGTGTTACCGGAAAAGCGCACAAGTTCATTCGGCTCATAGGCTCTCAGGTAAGTGAGTAAATCCATCCGCCTTGCTTCCGTAATAACCTCCGGGGCAATATACGGCATTTGCTTCACCTGCTTTCACGCTGTATTTCTCTGCGTTCTTTGACGGCGTCTTTGGCAGTATCGTCGATAGTATCCCGTATCATACCCATATAACTGACATCACTTTTGAGCCAATCCTGATAGATACGGTCAAGCGGATACTTTTCAAGATACAATGCTTTTGCTTCTTTTTGGTCAAGCCGTCCATTCTCACATTCGATAAGAATATCTGACTTAATAACCTTTTCGTAAGCACTGTCTATGACTTGTTCGTTGGACATCAGTTTCAGCCCTGCAATAAAAGCATCATATTCTTGCTGCATCTTTTCATAGAGCAAATCGTTATAATCAACCGCCATTTTCATCAACTCCTTTCATCGTTCACGGTCTTTGTTTTTCGGCATTGGTTCTTCGTCGCCCTCATCAGGCTCGCCGCCGACAATCTCGTTCTCACGCTTATCCACATTGAGAAGTGCGTTGAGTTCGTTCAGCCTTGCGGTTTTGGTTTTGAGTTCTTCTTCCTGATTGAACGGTTTTTCCACATCGACCTTTGCTGTTTCAAACTGCTTTTTGACATTGTCAAGCTCCTGTTCGTTTATTTCCAAACGCTTCACAAGTCCCTCAAGAGCGTTATCCAAACGGGTAATGTTACCGAAGGTGTCCGTACCGAGCGAAACGGAATAACCGAGTTCGCCCTTGAGCTTGACCTTGTATTCCTTTTCAAAGGTGTCAAAGGACAGCTCTGTTTGAAAGCCACGGTACTCTCCGAGAGGAACCGGATCGGGACTCGTCATTGCCTGACACGCTTCAAGAATTGCGTTGCCTGCGTCCGCTTTCTCGGAATAAAAAACACCCTTGACCGTCATTCCGATAAAGCTATCGTCAAGCGGTTTCGGGTGCTGTTTTGCTCTCTCAATATCGGATTTCAAGCCCTCAATCGTATCAGTCCGTCTTGCGATTTCCTGCGGATAGAACTTGATGATCTTATCTTCAAGAGCATATTTTTCAGATAGGAAGTTGGATTTAAGCAGGCGCAGTTTCTGCACCTGAATATCCAAGTCCATTTTCTCTTTGATATACGGATTGCCTGTCGCAAGCATTTTGATTTCAGCATAGGACAGTGCGGTTTCGTCAATATCCTCGCAGGAACGGACGGGCGATTTGCTCGTCATAATCTGCGAAGCGAACTTCTGCTTGCCCTCCACAAGCTGATAGAGGTAGGCATCAAAGGTTTCTTCCGTAACGAAACGGAATATATCTACAGTGGGGTTTTCGTTGCCCTGACGGATACTTCTGCCGAGACGCTGTTCCAAATCGGAAGGTCGCCACGGACAGTCAAGGTCGCTGGATGCGGCAAGTTTGTTCTGCACATTCGTACCGGCTCCCATCTTCTGAGTGCTGCCCATCAGGATACGGACATCACCTCTGCGGACTTTTTTGAACAGCTCCAGCTTCTTTGCTTCGGTGTCTGCTTCGTGTATAAACTTGATTTCCTCGGCGGGTACTCCACGCTCTATGAGTTTCTTGCGAATATCATCATAGACAGAAAAGTTTCCGTCGTTTTTCGGGGTGGAAAGGTCACAGAAGAACAACTGCGTCAGCCGTTTTTCCTTTCCTTTTTCCCAAGTTTCAAACATTGCGTCCACACAGGCATTCAGCTTGCTGCCCTCAAAGTCGGGGAGCATCGGGTTAATAAGTCGTTGGTCAAGAGCCAGCTTTCTGCCGTCGTTGGTGATTTTCAGCATATTATCTACGCTTGCGTCCACCATACCGTTGCGGACTTTTTCTGCTCGCTCTGCAAGCTCGGCTACCATCTGCTTTTGGATTTCAGACGGCTTAACCGAGATGTTATGATAGACTGCTTTCGGCACGGGCAAGTCAAGCATATCTGCGGTTTTAATGTCCGCAACCTCTTTGAACATTGCCATCAGCTCAGGCAGGTTGTAGAACCTTGCAAACCTTGTCTTTGCCCGATAGCCTGTTCCTTCGGGTGTCAGTTCCACCGCCGTAACGGTTTCGCCAAAGGTAGAAGCCCACGCATCAAAGTGTTGCAGATTGTTTTTCACGAGCGTGTTGTACTGCAAATATCTCTGAATGGTGTAAAGCTCCACCATAGAATTGGAGATCGGAGTTCCGGTTGCAAATACCGTACCACGACCGCCCGTAATCTCGTCAAGGTAGCGGCACTTCATAAAAAGATCGCTGGATTTTTGCGCTTCTGTCTGTGCGATACCGCCGACATTTCTCATTTTTGTATAGAGGAAAAGGTTCTTGTAGTAGTGGCTCTCATCTATGAAAAGCCTGTCCACACCGAGTTCCTCAAAGGTTACGACATCGTCCTTTTTGGACTGGTCGTTGAGCTTGTCGAGCTTCTGCTTAACGGATTTTTTCGTGCGCTCCAACTGCTTCACCGAAAAATTATCTCCTCGGTTTCTTTTCAGGTCTGCAATCCCGTTGGTAACTTCCTCAAGCTGCTGTTCAAGGATAGCTCTCTGCCGTTCAATGCTCATCGGGATTTTCTCAAACTGAGAATGCCCGATGATGATAGCGTCGTAATCCCCGGTAGCAATTCGACCACAGAACCTTTTACGGTTTTTGGTTTCAAAGTCTTTCTTCGTAGCCACCAAAATATTAGCGGACGGATAGAGCTGCAAGAACTCCGCCGCCCATTGTTCGGTGAGGTGATTCGGAACCACGAACAGCGATTTACTGCATAATCCGAGCCGTTTCGATTCCATAGCAGCCGCCGTCATCTCAAAGGTTTTGCCTGCGCCGACGGCGTGTGCAAGGAGCGTATTGCCGCCGTAAAGGATATGCGCCACCGCATTTCTTTGGTGTTCCCGAAGTTCTATTTCCGGGTTCATTCCATTGAATGTGATATGGCTTCCGTCATACTCACGGGGACGGATACTGTTGAACTTTTCGTTGTAGAGCTTGCAAAGTCTTTCTCTGCGCTCAGGATCAGACCATATCCAATCCTGAAAGCCCTGCTTGATAAGCTCCTGCTTTGCCTGAGCGATTGCAGTTTCCTTTTTATTCAGGATTGCTTTCTTTTTGCCGTCTGCATCTTCCTCATAATCGAAGATACGCACATCCTTCAGGTTCAGCGTTTCCTCGATAATCTTATACGCATTGATACGGCTTGTGCCGTAGGTGCTGTATGCTTTGACATTTCCTCGGTCGTAGGATTTTCCCTCGATATTCCACTCTCCCGTGTACTCGGAAAAATGGATTTTGATGTTCCACTGTGCATATCTCGGCGTACCCAAGAACTCAAACACAAACTGCTCGACAATCTCAGGCGGAAGCCAAGTCGCACCGAGACGGACGGAAATCTCACTTGCCGTCAGGTCTTTCGGCTGCACCTTTTGGAGCGCTTCCACATTGATACTGTATTCTTCGGGTGAAAGCTGTGCCGATTTCTTTGCCCAGGCGAGCTTCTCACGGACATTGCCGGAGAGGTATTCGTCAGCCATAAGATACTTTGCTTCGGTGCTGTTCCCGTACCCGTACATCGGGTTTAAGAAGATAACACCTTTAAGGTCGGCAAAGATTTCTTCCTCGGTTTTGCCGCTAAGCTGACACATATATTCCATATCAATACAGGCTTTTTCGCCCATAGATACGGCAAGTGCTTCGCTCGAAGTGTCTACCGAAGTAACAGGGGTATGGGGTTTAATTGTTCTCTTAAAGAACATATCCGCTTTCTTTTCCAGAGTCCCGTCATCGCCCAAGACTTCAAGAGCCGAGAGCAAAGAGAACGAGCTGTCCTGTGAGAAAGCAGAAGAATTGGCACGGCTGTTTATAAGACCGTACTTTGCCGTAAAGGTATCATAGAGGCTGTTTAGCTTTGCCTGTTCTTCCTTGATTGCCGAGTCGGGGTAATCTTCGGTCTGTAACTCAATCAGGTTCCTGACGCAGTCACGGATCGCAATCATACCCTTAATGCGGTTTTCTGCGGTGGCAGATACATCTACCGGAGCCATACGGCTGTTTTCACGGAAGTAGATTTTGCCGTCCACAAGCGTATAGGAAAAGTTTCTCACGGTCGGATCGGCGGGAATGGAATTATCTTCTTCGGTGAGTTCATCTTCGACTTCAAACGCCGTAATCTCACCGTGAATGTTTGCGACGGCTTCACTGAGCTGCTCTGCAAGGTCAGCGCCCTCATACGGTACACAGGAGGGTTCGGGACCGAAACGCCCCGATACCATTTTCATCTCACCGAGTATCATTTCGGGATGCTCTACAAAGTAGCTGTTCATCGTAATGCCGTTCTCGTCAGTGCCGAGATGCACCCAGTCAGGCTCAATATCTACAATGCGGTCACGCTTTTGCAGTATAAGAATATCCGAAACAACTTCCGTTCCGGCATTACCCTTGAATGTGTTATTCGGCAGACGGATAGCGCCGAGCAGGTCGGCTCTCTGTGCGATATACTTGCGGACTGCGGGATTTTCCTTGTCCATTGTTCCTTTGCTCGTGATGAGCGCCATAACGCCGCCCGGTCGCAATTTGTCAAGGGACTTTGCAAAGAAATAATCGTGGATCAGGAACTTATGCTTGTCGTATCTCTTGTCAGGAACTTTGAAATCCCCGAAAGGCACATTGCCCACAACGGCGTCAAAGAAGCTGTCGGGGAGATTTGCTTCCTCAAAGCCTTGTGCGGCAATAGAGGTTTTTTGATAAAGCTGCTGTGCAATACCCGCCGAAACGGTATCAAGCTCTACTCCGTAAACCTTGCTCTCCTGCATTGAGTCGGGCAGCATACCGATAAAGTGACCGATGCCGCAGGACGGCTCCAAGATATTGCCTTCTCGGAACCCCAACTGCTCCATAGCCTTATACACGGCTTTAATAACCGTAGGCGGAGTGTAAAAAGCCGTTAGGGTGCTTTCTCTTGCCGACTCATATTCTTCCGGTGTCAGGATGTTTTTAAGCATCGCATACTCGGTGTGCCAAGCTCCTGCTCGTTCGTCAAAGGCTTCGGGGATACCGCCCCAACCTACATATCTCGACAAGATTTTCTGCTCGTCAGGTGTGGCAAATCGGTTTTCCTCCTGACATCTTTTCAAGATCGTAATCGCCGCATAATTTCGGTGGAAACGCTCTTTTTTGTTTACCTCCGTAATCTCGTTGTTGGCAAGGTCAAAGTTGTGTCGCTCGGACATAGGAATTTCAGGATGCAGGTCAAAGGTCTGCACCTTGCTTTTCTTCGGCTGCTCCCAAGCAGGAACTACGGGGGCAGAAGCCTTTTCCACACGCTCAAGTTCTTCTTCGGACAGGTAAACAAGGTCATCAAAGGAAAGGTTCTTCAGACCTCGCTCGGTCATATCCTCAAGGCTGTCGTACTGCTCAGTGCGGATAACCGTACCGTCAACAAGGGTTTCAATGCGAAAGTCCACAAGGTTGACATTCGCCTGAATTTCGTGTTTATCGTCCTCGGTCGTAGTGTATGCCACATTGACTTCGGAAAGGTCGGAATAGTCTGCACTTTCGTCACGCTCAAATTCTTCTCGACAGTATTCGTCAATAATATCCTTTGCAATATCAAGGGAAGATTTCAGATATGGGCTGTCGATAATCTCAACGCCTTGCGGCGGCGGATCAAGCTGAGAGATAAAGTCCTGCGGAATAGTCGTTCCGTCCCTGTCCTTATACAGAACAATTTTCATCGGAACGCCGTAGTAATTTTCCTCCTTAATGTCCTTTTCAAACTGATAGGGACTTGTGTATTCGATGCTCTCCCGAACACGCCCATCTGTATGAAGGTAATCAATTCTGCTGATAGGCTTCGACTGTACCGGAGCTTCCTTGTTCGTAGAAACAATGGAAAGAACCTTGCGCTCGCTGCCGTCAACGGTTGAAACCGCAAGGTCAAAACCTCTGTCGGTCAGCATATTCATATAGGTTTCGAGGGCGTGCTGCGGGAAGCCCACCATAGGAACTCTCTCGCTGTCGCTTATCGCACGGGAAGTCATCACAAGGTCAAGAGCTTCAGCAACCTTTTGTGCGTCCTCACCGAAGGCTTCAAAGAAATCGCCAACCTGATACAATACAAGGCTGTCGGGGTTTTCAGATTTTACCGCAAGATACCCTCTGTACGGTTCTCTTATACGGTCATAAACCGGCAATGCGTTCGGCTCATTCTGCCCAGCCATTCTGTTGAGTTCTGCTTGATGTTCCGCTTCAAATTGCTGAATATCCTTGTGGATTTTGAGAATGTTTTCGGGGGTGAACCGGGTATAGTCGCAGTCCATCTCATAGTCGTTTTCCGCTTCCATAAAGAACGGCGTGTTGATGTCAGCCAAAAACTGATCCGACATTTCTTCAAGGTCGGCAACAAACCTATCCGTGTTTTCGGGATGATTCGCAATATCATACTGCTCGATGAGTTCTTCAAAAACAGTGAAGCTCAAATCACCTGAGACATACTGACCACCGGCATTTGCGTCGGGATTAAAATATATCCAATGAACAAGGTCGTTTCCGCTATCCAAAGATATTCTCACCTTTGTGTTGTCTGTGATTTCTTCGGCTGGTAATACCTTTACTTTCAGGTGGTCGTTCATCGGGTTTTCCTGAACCTTTTGGTCGAACTCGGCTCTTGTCATTTCCTTATTGAACAATGGGAACTGCGTATCATAGAGCATTACCCGGTCGTTGTCAAAGGACAGAATTTCATACTCGTTTGCACCGAGATAGACGGTGTTGCCAAGATGATATTCATATCTTTCGTTGCTCGGTTCAGGCTCTTTCTTTTCGGGTGGTGCAGTAGAAAGGATTTCTCGCTTTCTGCGTTCCTCTGCGGCTTCGGCTCTGCGTATTTCGTGTTGCTCAAGCCACTCAGGGTAGCGTTCCTTTTCTTTCGGGTTCAGGTATCTATCCATTTTAATAAGCTCAGAAATGCGCTTTTCAACCTGATTCCAATTCAGAAGCACTTTGACTTCTTCACCGTTTACATTCTTCGAGATTTTGATGCCTTTGCCGTCGTGCAGTTCATCAATGCCCGTTCCGGTGATAACGGGGTAAGAACCGCCCCAACCGTATTCATTTTTCAGGAAATCCACATTTTCTTTCTTTGAAAGGCTCTTTTGGAACTGCTCATAAATGCGGAACTTTCCCTCCGACACGCCGCTTCCACGGGTGAGAACAACGTCGATGATCTCCTGAGAAAAGGAAAAAGCAGAGGGTTTTGTCACCTCTGCTTCGTAATTGAGCATTAAGCTCATCTGCCCGTCTATGGAGGGCAAGGGTTTCATTGTGTCCTGAAGCTCGCCCAAAAGACGCATTGCTTCAAAATGTTTGGCTATCACGCCCCAATCGTAAAAGCTCTGCTTTGTACGGCTAAGATAACTACCTTCCCAAAGCTGAAGCACATTCTGATAAGACTTGTAGCCGACTCGTCTGCCGTCGCCCAGTATCACTTCGGTATAATCATTATTGAAAATGCCCTTGATATACTCGGTGCGCTTGTCCTCGTCGGCTACACTTTCGTAAAATGCACGGATTTCGTCTTTGGTGGCTTTCAGGTGGGGTGTAGTTGCAAGGATTTCACGGATAGTATCATCGTGACCGAAGAACGGAAGGCTCTTGTCCTCGTTGCTTCGGTCGTAATACTCTAAGCGAAGATTACTTCCTTCATCACGATTTCCTGAACTCGGCTCTTCAGGTTGTTCATCTTCCGAACCCAGCTCATCATATCCGTCGCTTTCAGGCTCTCGGTCAAGCCCTCCTTCGCCGCCATCTCTTTCGTCAGGCGTTCCTCCATTTCGGTCGCCGTCTGTTCGATCTGCGTCAGATGCTCGCTCAGCTTGCAGCTCGTTAGGAGATTGTAGTACAGCACCTTGCGGTTCTCTTTCAGGTACTTCGCCCTCATTCGGGAGTACCGTCCCATCGGCGCTTCCGGCTGTTCCGGCAGCTCCAAATTGGGCAGTCTGTAATCGCCCTGCATCGTGTATGTCAGCTCGTTCATTTTGTGGACTCCTTTCTGTGTTTTGATTTCTGCCTATATTGTAATCAGGCTTTCTGTTTTCCGCAATTATGCGATTTTGCCTTTCAAGGGACATCACTGTTTTTGCAATCTCGGTAAGTCCCATTTCGGCAATATCGCTGGTGGCAAAGCCCAGGGCATTAAGCGTACCGGGCGTATTGAAATTGATAATATCCTCAAAATCTTCACGCTCGAAATATTCCTCTGTATCAATGCCGAGCCGTTCCATCATCATATATGCCACGCTGTTGGTAACAACTTTTCTGTATATGGAGGAAATATTGTCCTCGTCCAGTTCCTCTAAGAAGCTGTCGTTTACCGAGTATAGCAAATCACGGGTATAATCGGGAAGATTGTCCTCGGCGGCGTTTTGTGCCGCACTCATAACTGCGTCCGCAAGGCTTTGGCTGTTATCCAGCGTTCCGAAGGTGCTTTCAAGGGTATCGGTGATTTCCTGCTCATATTCCGGCTTCATTTCCCAAATAGGAACGGGGCGGGAATACTTGCTCGGATGGGTGTCGGAAATGTCAAAGTAATGGATAAGACGCTGGCGGCTTCTGCTTGCATCATCAAAGACCGCAATACCCGTCGCACCTCGATTAACCCATCTGCCGAAAGTGCCGTTCCAACGCTCAATTTCAAGAACTGCGGTAGCGTCCGGTCGCTGTGCGAACACCAAAAGCTGTTCATCGAAGCGCAGCTTATAGTTTCGGCAGGCAGAAGTCAAAAAGGCTTCCCAATTCTGCGGAGAGGATACCACCGTCTTGCAGGTACGGTCGTACAGTTCGGAAATAAGGTCATACTTACGAGCCATCGGGAAACACCTCCTTATCTTTCATATTCTTTGTTCCGTTTTGGCTTTACGGGTTCTCCGTTCTCGTCATAGTTTTTCGGATCGGCGGCAGGGACTTTCCACCCAAACATAGAGCCTGCCTTCATTGCTTCGGCTTGCCCCTTTGTAACACCGAGCTTACGGTTCATAGAGTCGGCAAGCTCTTTCATTTCACCGGGGACGCCGTCTGTCAGGTCTGTTTTGTAATATCCGGTTTCGCCCTTTTTGATAATGCCGATTTCATTGCTCGTGGGCAAGTACACATAGCATTGCTCCGGCAGAGAGGAACGAAACGGAATAACGGTATTGCCGTTTTGCTCCATTCTCTCGGCAAACTCACAGATGTGGAAAAGATTATCGCCCACCTCAAGGTGGTAATCGTCGATATATCTGCACTCTCTGTCGTAATGCTCTCCGCTGCTTAATGTTATGCGGATTTTATCTCCGTCAGGGATAGTGAACTGCTCTTTATAGTGCGGATCAATAAAGCGGATACCTTTTTCGGCTTTTTGCAAATGATTGTCAAGCCACTCACGCTGATAGCAATAGCAGTACAGATTGTACTCTCCACGGTTGGGATTTAACCGCATAAGGTAGGAATACCGCTTGGTATCAACACGGACGCCGTAATGATTACGGTCATCCTCATAGCTGCTTTCGGGGTGTTCATAACAGAATTTTGACATAGTGCTTCTGCCGCTTAAAAACTCGCCGTCCCCGAAACGGTAGGAGTTTATCACCAAGTCAAATTCCTTTTTGAAATCGTCGGTCTTTAAGTCCTTTCTGAAATCGTTCCAAGTGGAATAAAACTCTTTGCCCGTACTGCCGAAATCTGCTCTCAAATACCCGATAAGTCCCGTCTGCATAGAAATCTGCTGGCTTTGGCGGAAGGTATATTTTCTTTCGGCAGGGTTCATAATTCGGTAATCCATATTTTCACCTCGCTCTCTCGATATTTTTCTTTTGCCGGGGAATATCGAACCCGTAAACGGCTGCAATTTCATCACCGAGCCGCCTTGTCACTCTCGTTATATCGGCTCGTGTTGCCTTGCCGTCGTAAATCTTTGCTTTGAGATTTTCAATCTGACTGTCTGTTGCGGTGTCCTTATACACACGGTAGAGGTAGCGATTTGTCCCGTCGTGATGAACGGCGTCGGCACGGAGATCTCCGTACTTATCCACATACCACTCGCACATATCCATTTCGGAATACAAACAGTCTTTGATATTGCCTGTCTTGATTTCCGCATATCCGTCATAACGACCGTCCCAACGCCCGATGTCCGCCACAACCAAGATGGGCTGTGAGAGCTGAACATTCAGGTTCATACGCTCGTCACCGAGATAGTCGGAATTGATTTCGTACATTTTCTGTATCAGTTCATCTTCGGACAGGACGGGGTACTGTTCTTCAAGGTCTGCCCGCCAGTCCTCAAAATCAAGGTGAATATTGCTCCAGATAATATGACGGTCATTCTGTTTGCTGCTCATCTGTACCACCGCCTAAGTAAGAGAACAGCTTGCCCGCTTTTGTTGCTTTCTGAAGCTCCATAATCACCGTCATATCCTGAATAGTGATGTTCGGGATTTTCAAAATGCTTTCCATAGAAAGTCCCTGCAAGTCCTTTTCGGTTCTGCATTTCGCGTCAAAGAGCTTGTTTAAGACTTTGACCTTCTGCTGAAGGGTAATTGTATCTTTCATAGGTCTGTACCTCCTCATCGTTCTCTGTCTTTGTTTTTATGGCTTCGGTTCATAGCATCAATTTTTTCTTTTGCCCAGTCCGGCATACATTCGGGCTTTACCTCGCCCATAACATCCATTCGTTCAAATCGGGTGTTTTTCCCGGTATGAAGATTGGTGCAAAACACAGCGCTTCCACGGCTGTTTGCCGAAGCACCGAAACCGCCTGTTACCAAGTAGAGCTGTCTGTCGGCTCTCTGAAATTCAGGCTTTAATACCTTTGGATCAATGGCAATAACCTTGCCGTTGATGTCTTTGGAATAATGGTCGGGGATACAGTCGGTTTCCTTTATCAGAGTGATTGGAATATCCAGCTTTTTGACCTGTTCTTTGAACAGCTCCGCTTCATTTGCCACACGGCTACCGAAAATGTGGGCAATATCAATATAGTCATCGCTTACCACACATTCCTTGCACAGTTCAAAAAGGTCGTTTCGCTCCACAAAGCCGCACAAAAATTTCGCTCCGTCCGTGCTTTGTTCATTGGAGGCAATGATGATTTCCTTTTCTCCTACATTGACCGAACCGAGTACCGTATAATCTCCGATCATTCGTTTTTCCTTGCCCATTGCCTTACCCTCCGTTAATGTTGATTACGATTACAACAGAGCCGTCCTGTTCGTTGGCGTTATTGCGGGAAAGCTCAGGAAACAGAGACTGCACACGCTGCCTTGCTCTGCGGATAGTCTCAAAGCACGGAAGTCCGTATGCCTTGTAGTTATATGCCAAATCTTCAAGCGGAAGTTCGCCGGCACGGAGATAGTCGGCATATCGGTTGTAGTAGCGGTAGAAAAGCAGCATATCCTCATTTCTCGTTTCGGGACAGTCCCGAAGGATTTGCAGAACCCGACTTTCAACTGTTTTCATTGTTTTCATAGGCTCCTCCTTGAATAGAATAAGGGGACGGAGTATTCCATCCGTCCCCCGTAGGTTATTTCTTCTTTCTGTTTTTTACCTGAAGAAAGATAAAGCCGCCAATGATAAAGGCGACTAAAACGATTGCGATAATTGTTTTAGGTTCCATTATTCAGCATCCTCCTTTTTCTTTTTCTTAAAGCCTGCATAAACTGTCACGCCGATACCGGCAGCGGAAACGCCGAGCAGGGCAAGCCACAAACCGAGCTTGCTGTTATCTCCGGTTTTCGGAGTGTCGATGACAACATTGTGCATTTCCACAATCGTGGTGGAGTCGGTCATAACATTTGCCTTTTTATCGGCAGGTCGGGAGTAAGGTGCAGATACCTCGTCGGCTACCTCGGAGACGGTGTATTCACCGATACGAAGTCCCTCGATAAAGATTTCGCCGTTCTCATCGGTTTTGAGCGTTACATCATAGCCGTTTGCTCCGGTAATACGGAAGGAGAAGCCTTCCACCTTGCCGTCAGAAGATGTCTTGACGATTTTCAGGTTTCCTTTCATTGCTTCGTTGATAAAGCCGACGCCCGCCTTGTTTTCGACGGAATAGGTCATACCGTCCGTTTCAATGAATACGGAATAGACGCCCGTATCAAGCAGGAAGCCGTCCGGGGCTTTGCTTTCCTTTACGAGATAGTGACCGTAAAGCAGGTCTTTCATCTCATAAATTCCTGCTTCGCTTTCGGTAAGAGTACCGATCAGCGTATCGCCGTCATCCAGCTTTCCGTCTGCGTTGTTGTCCTGATATACTTCAAAGGTTGCTCCGGTCAGCTTGTTGTCGGGGAAGTCTGCGTCCACTTTGGTAAGCGTGATATTGCCACGCACGAACTCGTTTACGATTTCGATTTCGACAACCTGTTCATTTTCGGCAATGTTCACTTCATATACGGTTTCATTCAGGACAAAGCCTGTCGGCTGCTCGATTTCTTTTACATACCAAATACCGAAGGGAATCTGCTCAAAAGAAAAACTGCCATCTTCTTTTGAAATGACAGTCATCAAAGCGTTTTCCTTTGTAAACTCGGTATCATTGGACTTAAAAAGTCCAATCAGCGCACCGCCGAGAGGTTCGCCGTTTTCATCGACCTTTTTGCCGGTAACAGAGCCGTAGATAAGGTCGTTTTCGATTGCTTCGCCGTCATTGACCGCAAGCTCAACCTTTGCGGTTTCCTGTCCTGCATACTCAAAGGTTACGGGGTACTTGGTATCCGAGAGGATATAATGCTCATCGGTGGCAAGTTCTTTTACATAGTAACTGCCCATAGGCAAGTCGGTTTTAACCGTTCCGTTTCCGCTTTCATCAAGGGTAACGATTTCAATTAAACCGTCAGCAGGGATAGAAGTACCGCTTGCAGATACAAGCTCCTCTGCGGCAAACAGACCGAAGCTGATGTTTTTCATTTCACCGTTCTGTCCGATACCGAAAAGGTCGCTTGTTTCAAGCGCTTTCTTCAAACTGATTTCAACCTTCTGTCTTTCATTCACAAAAGAGGTGGCTGTTTCCGTCACGGAAACATTCTGTCCGGCGTACACAAGCTCTGCGGTATGGATTTCATCATTCAACACCATGCCGTAAGGTGCTTTGATTTCCTGAACTTCATATTTGCCGAGATAGAGTTCACGGCTCTTGGCAAAACCGTCCTCGCCCGTAGTAACGGTATCCACAACCTCGCCCTTTGTAAAGCGCACTGTTCCGTCAGGCGTGATAATATCCTCGGCTGCACAGATTTCATAAACTGCGTCCGAAAGTCCGGCGATTTCATAAATCGGCTGATAAATAACCTCGGTATCCTCCAAGCCGCTTACGCTTACTCCGTAGAACACTTCGCCGGTTTTCTCTACGGTGATTGTGCCTTTCTGCGCCATATTCGGCTTATCCACTTTAATCACTGTAACCCCGCTTTCTTCGGTAGCGTTATCCTGCGTTACATCGAAGTACACAGGAGTGCTGTCGAGAACATATCCGTAGGGAGCCTGAACCTCCACAAGAGAATATCCCTTGCCGTATTCGAGCTTCTCCGGTGTCACAAGACAGCCGTTAGCGTCGGTGTAAAAGGTGTCGATTGTTGTTGGAGTCGGATAGGTAAAGGACATCGTAACAAGATTTCCTGTCGGATCATAAATCTGAAAGCCTGCTCCGGCATAAGGAATGGTCTTGCCGCTTTCTGCGTCCACCTTGACTACCTTGATATAACTTTCAAAATTGGCGTTGTTGATAAGGTAACGGTAGGTCTGTCCGTTTTGAGCAATGAACACATCAAAGTCTTTCATCAGCTCACGGCCTTCCCAGCCAGAGATCTGATGAACGGTATATACGCCGTAAGGCATATCCTTTGTCTGCCCAAAGCCGTTTTCGTCGCAGACGATAATATCTCTCTCATCTTCCTCAGAAGCAGTATAGCTTCCTGCGGATTTGAGGTAGATTTCAAAGGTTGCACCGCTTTCAGGAGTTTCAATCTTGGTTTCTCCATCGTCGATATGCTTAATAATGGCGATATTGCCCTTGATGACCTGCTCGTTTACATCGTTTGCAGTCTGATTGTGTTCCACCGTATAAAGCTGCGGTTCTGCACCGACCTTATGGATTGTGGTATCAAGCAGATAACCCTCGGACGGGGTGATTTCACGCACCGTCCAGTCATTATCGCAGACATATTCCTTTGTGGTAAACTGCCCATTCTGATCCGTAACATATTTGTCCACAAGGGTTTCTCCCTTAAAAATGCCGTAAACAGCTCCGGCAAGAGAAGCGTTGCCCTGTGCGGTGCCTTCCTCACGGTCGCTCTTTGTCACGGTCACGGTAAACTTTTTGAGAATGTTTGTGAAGTTGCGGGTAGTAACCTCTTTCCACTTAACAGGTGCGGTCTGATTAGCAGGGACTACATAACGGATAGCTGTGTCCACTTCCTCGATGGTGTAGGGAGTTGTGCCTGAAATCAGGACATCCTTAAAGGTTGCAACACCGTTCTTATCTGTGACGGCATACTCATCTACGGCAATACCGGAAAGAGATGTGCCGTAAAGGTGGAAGGTAACGCCCTCCACAAGATTGTCCTCGGAGGATTTGATTACCTGAAGGTCGCCACGCTTGAGTGTATTGCTGAATGTGACCGTTGAGGTGTTTCCCGATACAATCGTAACCCTCTGCACATTCTGCGGCTCATACTTGTCCTCGGTCAGTTCCGTAACGGTATATACGCCGGGCATTAGCTCAATATCTACTGTGCCGTCCGCCTTCGTGGTGACGGTCTGATTCACGCCGTTTCCGGCAATATTGAACTTAATATTTGCCACCTTTCCGTCCTCGGAGTGCTTCACGATATGACCGACTCCGGTGGTTTCCGTCTTGATTTTGAGATAGAATACGACCGGATCTTCCGCACCCGACATCATTGTCTGCTTTCCGGGGTATCCCCAAACGAGGAAGTTTCCGTCAATGCCGGGTACATTCTTTTGCGCCGTAACACTCACGGCGGTTTCAATCATCTTGTTTGAAGTGAAGGTGTACTTGTTGCCGCTTCTTGAAACGGTAATACCGCTTGCGCTGAACTTAATATCCGACAGCGTATTATTCGTATCGGTCAGCGTAAGGCTGTAATTATCTGCCGCCTGATTATATTTCAGCGTATAGGTTGTTGCAGAGCTGCTCTTATTGGAAGCAAAACTCGGAATGGTTGCGTGATTCTGCATCTGCGTAAGAAGCCAGTTATAGCACTTCTCGGCAGGTCTGCCTTTGATGCCTTTGAAGTAAGTGTCGGCAGGAACACCGTAACTGTTTGCTTTAAGAGTAGTCGGAGAAGTACGAAGCTGCTGCTGATACTCCCAAAGAATAATCTGCGTCGCCATAGAGAAGTCGTCCTCGTTTGTACCGCTGATCGGAGCAGTTTTGCCCGGTCGCCAGCCGTAGACAGAGGTCAGCATAATTCCGTACTGTGCCGTTGTCGGCAGGTTTTGAAAGTATGAGCTGTTTGTCCCACTTTTACTTTCATAAGTTCCGCCTGCGTTATACGGAATACCGGATTCAATACACATAATCTGTCGGGAACCACTGCTGTCCTTAATCATCAACTTGGTTCTCGAATTGCCTGCACTTTGAGTGTGCAGACTTTCATTGCCGTTTGCATCATAGGCGATATACTGATAAGTTGAGGGAGAATAATACATTTCTCCGTCTGCTCCCACATATTTATCGCCGTAATATGCGTTTACTGTTTTTCCTTCCTCTGCTGTGAAGGCAAAGGCGGAAAGCGGAAGGGACATAATGCACATAACGGCACACAGAAGTGCTGCGGTTATGCGCTTTCCTTTGGATTTTGCAAAATTTTTCATTTCGGTTTAACCGTCCTTTCTTGATTTGGGTATAAAAAAGCCCTCCGTCTTTTCGGGCAGAGGGTAGGTTCTCACGAACTCAGTACAGGAAATATATCCGGTAGCTGCCGCTTCCAAGCGGTTCAATATATATCGTGAAATATTCGATTGGTGCGCCGCCGTAAGCGGTGATAATATCCGGCATTGACTGCACATAGTCCGTAAGTTTTCTTTTCAGGCGTTCTCCCTGAAACGACTCGGAAGCCGTAACAGGCGTCGCCCACGAAGCATTGTCCGGTGTAATCTTCATTCCGTCATCGGTTGTAATATGGGTAAGTCCCATAGAGCAGCCGAGAGAAATGAGGTCGTTTCGGATTGCTTCAATGTCAAACTCGTAGTCGTAAGCTGTTTTTGGCTTTACTTCTTCCGTAGGCTGTTCTGTCGGAGCTTCTTTTTCCGGCTGGACAGGCTTTTCCGGCTCTTTTGTTTCTTCGCTTGCGGTCGGTTTGGGTGCTTCGGGCTTTGGTGTTTCTGTTTCTGTCTTTGGTGCGGCTGGAATATCCGTTTTTTCGGTTTCATCGGGGTTCTTGCTCTCCGTTGGAGCAGCTTCAGGCTCGTTTGTTTCCGAATCCGGCTCCGAAGTCGTTATTGCCGTTTCTGTTGCTTTTTCAGGTTCACTTTCTACGGTCGTATCCGTTTCATCGGAAGTTTCCGCATTACTCACCGAAGAAGAACAGTCGGCTATATTCGAGCTTTCCAAAACACCGGCTTTTTCTGCGTTGCATCCGCACATTGAGGCAAGGAAAATGAGAACCAAGCCAAAGCATAAGATTTTGTTTTTCATTTCGATTCGCTCCTTTCGCCTTCATTGTAGAAAGTTCTCCGCAATTTGACAAAGGTGCGAACAGGGTAATCTTTAATTTTATCAACCACCTCCTTCAAGTGGAAATGATGCGAATTGTTTGAGATAGTTTTTAGTTATGGAGATAGATATATATTGAGAGATAGTTATATATCTTTCTTCGGTAGGTTAGCTTGTACTTAGGGGTTAGAGTGTGAGGAAGGGGAAACGGAAAATGTTACTCCTGCTACCTTGTGTCACGCTCTGCCCGTTTTCTCAAATAGCTCGCATAATGCTCCAAAGCCTTGCAGACATAATCCTCCGTTTGGTTAAGGGGAATATTCTTCGGGATATACTGTCGTACCTTATCCCCGCTCAGCACAATTCTCTCACGCTGATTGGGTTTCTGCTCCGACATAATGGCTTGTATGGCTTCCGGCGTGAGTTTTCCTTCATCAAACATCTTTCGCATACGGATCGTTTGGTCGTGGGACGGGGTGCAGTCGTTCAGGTCGATTTCGTCAACCAAGTCACGCTGGCAGTCCTCATCAAGAAAAGAAATCTCAACGGCAGGTCGCATTTTCATTCTGCCCTCGTCCACAAGATCAAGCAGTTCGGGGACAAGATTGGTAAGGCGAATATAGCGCTTTATCTGTGATGTGCTATCTCCAGTTTCAGCCGATAACACATCATTAGAACGAGAACTTAATGACTTCGGTCCCAGTGGGTCCGAAGTTAAATCTGTTCTTTGTCCCTGTCTGTTCATTGCTTCCAAACGCATTTTGTAGGCATAGGCTTTTTCCGAGGGAAGTATCTGCGACCTTTGAAAATTGCTTTCCACCATCAAGATGGTCGCTTCATCTCTTGTAAGGTCAACTACCTCACATCTGAGCGTTTCAAAGCCTGCAAGCTCACACGCTCGTTTTCGTCTGTGCCCCGATACAAGCTCATATCTGCCGTCCTCTTTTGGACGGACTGTTGCCGGGGTGATAACCCCACGCTCCTTCACGCTCTCAACAAGCTGCATCATATCTTCATCGTCACGCACCTTAAACGGGTGGTCGGGAAAATCATCTATCAGCTCCAAGGGAATATCCCGGATTTTTGCGAGTTTCGCATCGTCTCTCATTTCCTGTGTTGAGAACAGGTCATCGAGCGTCGGCAGAGTGAAGTCGCTCTTTCTTCCTGCCATCGGCTAACACCTCCTTTGTCAATTCAGCGTAAGCCTTCGCCGCAGGACTGTTCGGTTCATACTTATATATGCTGACACCTTTCGACGCTACCTCTGCGGCTTTTACTGCCATAGGAATGGCTGAGTGATATATCTTAATCACACTTCCGTAGTTTTTCCGCAGTGCGTCCGCCGTGCTTTTCGCAAGGTTTGTTCGGTTATCTACAATATTAAGTAAGATACCGTCAATCTTCAGGCTGGGATTGATATGCTGCTTGACCTTCCCGATGGTCTGCATAAGCTGTGTCATTCCTTTTGCGGGAAGATACTGAGCCTGAACGGGGATGATTACGCTGTCTGCCGCCGCTAAAGCGTTCAGAGTTACCATACCGAGGGAAGGCATACAGTCGATCAGGATATATTCGTAATCGTTCTGTACCTTATTCAGATAGGTTCTCAAAACGGTTTCACGGCTCATAGTCGTTACAAGCATCATTTCCATAGCGGACAGTTCAAGGTTTGCGGGAAGCAAATCAACATTTTCCTCGTGATGCAGAATACCGAAATTCGGGTTTCCGTTTTCTTCACGCATTATCTCGGATAACTTAGTGGTAATGGTAGTCGGCAGACTGTCATTATCTTTCCATCCAAGACAGGTCGTGAGGTCGCCCTGCGGATCAGCGTCTACAAGGAGTACCTTTTTACCTTGCTTCGCAAGCCCTATCCCTAAATTGACCGTTGTGGTCGTTTTGCCTGTGCCGCCCTTCTGATTGCAGATAGCAATGGTTTTACAGTTAGGCATTGGCTTTCCTCCTTTCGATAGATTTATAGCCGACTGTGTATAGACGGCTATGTATCAACGCAGTATTTGTTTTCAACACCCCCTGCGTAAAGCTGTTGCTTTGTGTGGGAAGCACATCGGTCACGGTTTGCGAAACCGTGTCATAGGAATTTCACCTCTGCCGGGTTCTCCGCCAGCTCCGTAGAGAAGTATCATTATCATTCTGACTGTCATCGCCGTATCAGGTGCAGCCTGACACTTTTACCGGGGGTTCTCGCTCGCTCCGTTTCAGAGGTCTTGGCGTACCCGATAAGGTGGCTCATCATCAGAACTAAAGTCCGGTGTGCCTATATATTCAATTTTCAAGGAACAGCGAAAGAGTTGCTCCTAATCGGAGTTAAAAAATAACCCTTTCACTTGTTCCCACTGGGAGAGGTCAAATGGACACCCTAAATTTGAAAAAAATAAAAAAATTTTTTGTTCTGCTTTTTCACACCTACAAAACAAAAAAACGCCTATTCCGGTAAAGGAATAAGCGGCTTGCTTATATAGCTCTATATTTTATTTTTTGAAAAGGAAATGACTACGTAACAGTACGCACTATGAAAGATTTTTTCTTTGCTTTCATCAGCTTTAAGATGACTTCATCAACAGCGTCGGTGTATCTGCCTTGAGCCATAAGTGCGTTCTTCTTATCTATAAGCGAATGTATGATTTGAGAGCGTTCCTGCTCGGTCAGATTGATATAATACTTTTTGTTCTTCATATTGGCACCTCCACTATCTTCATTGTAACAGCATAGAACAAATAAGCAACCTTGCGATTTATTGGGACTATCTGGCAAACAAAAGACAACAAGTGCGCAGTTCAAATATTGCAGGGCTAACAGCATAACTACCGCCCTGTAAATTAGCAAGGATTTTTACCGTGTCTGAGGTACAAATTAGCAGAGGAGCCTTTTTTCTTAGCAAAACAGCGATTTTCCTGCTAATAATTCTTAGCACGACCTTTCGCCTTTTTTAGCAAGAACGGGGCAAAAGTGATAGCAAAACGAAAAAGTTAAGATTGAATGATGCCGGAAAATAAGAAAAGCCGAAAACCTCGAAAAATCAAGGCTTTCGGCATTGTTTGTGGCGTCCCTGCCCGGATTCGAACCGGGGGCGTTCCGCTTAGGAGGCGGACCCTCTATCCTGCTGAGGTACAGAGACATTTAGCAATATTCAGTTATTTTTATTCTACGCACCTCCCGCCTTTTTGCGAAAGGCGAGAGGTGGAACAAACTCTTAGGAGATGGACCCAGTGCATATATTCCCTATCAACGGAGATAAAGAAAATGCAGTTATATCAAGGCATTTCTCCACATTCACTGTAAACCTCGTACAAGCAAAATCAAGCAAAAACAAAGGATTTTAGCCCCCTATTGTTTGCACTCTGTTTGCAAAGGCGCGAATTTTAGCGTTAGCCAAAAGTTCAATTCCCGTCGGGACTTAATTATATTTATGGTCTCGTGGACATAGTCTACCATACATAGAGGCTCATTACAAGAGGTATTGAGCCAGTAAAAGTGCCTGTTTTATCTTTCTCAGGAAAGGTAGAGCAGGCACTTTTTTTCATATCTAAACTTAGAAAGAAATGAGGTGAAATTATGAATACACAGATTATTGCCATAGCCAACCAAAAAGGTGGTGTCGGCAAAACAACCACTTGTGCCAATCTTGGAATTGGTCTGGCTCAGTCTGGGAAGAAAGTCCTTCTGATTGACGGAGACCCACAGGGAAGCCTGACCATCAGCTTGGGCAATCCCCAACCTGACAAGCTGCCCTTTACACTGTCAGACGCTATGGGCCGTATTTTGATGGATGAACCAATTCGTCCCGGCGAGGGTATCCTGCACCACCCTGAGGGCGTAGACCTGATGCCTGCGGACATCCAGCTATCTGGTATGGAGGTATCTCTGGTAAACGCTATGAGCCGAGAAACCATTCTGCGACAATATCTGGACACGCTGAAGGGGCAATATTCCCATATCCTTATTGATTGCCAGCCCTCCCTGGGTATGCTTACGGTCAATGCACTGGCTGCCGCCAATAGGGTTATAATCCCCGTCCAGGCAGAATATCTTCCCGCTAAAGGTTTGGAGCAGCTTTTGCAAACTATCAATAAGGTTCGCAGACAAATCAATCCCAAGCTGCAAATTGATGGGATTCTGCTGACGATGGTAGACAGCCGAACCAATTTTGCCAAAGAAATCTCCGCTCTCCTGCGCGAAACCTATGGCAGTAAGATCAAGGTGTTTACATCAGAAATTCCTCATTCTGTCAGGGCTAAAGAAATCAGTGCTGAAGGAAAAAGCATTTATGCCCATGATCCTAATGGCAAAGTGGCTGAGGGCTACAAAAATCTGACGAAGGAGGTATTGAAACTTGAAAAGCAGCGCGAAAAAAATAGAGCTGGCCTCAGTAGATGACCTGTTTTCTACTGAAGAAAGTCGGCAAGACGAGCAACTGGAAAAAATTCAGGAAATTCCCCTATCCGAACTGCATCCGTTCAAGGATCACCCCTTCAAGGTCAAGGATGATGATGCAATGATAGAAACCGCAGACAGCATCAAAAAGTATGGAGTGTTGGTTCCTGCGATTGCCAGACCACTGCCTGATGGCGGTTATGAGCTGGTAGCCGGTCACAGACGCCGCAGAGCCAGCGAATTGGCCGGAAAAGAAACCATGCCTGTCATTGTGCGCGACTTGGATGACGATGCTGCCACAATTATTATGGTTGACAGCAATTTGCAGCGAGAAAATCTGCTCCCCAGTGAAAGGGCTTTTGCCTACAAAATGAAGCTGGAAGCCATTAAACATCAGGGAGCAAGAACAGACCTGACTTCTGTTCAAGTTGAACAGAAGTTGAGCGCCAGAGACCAGGTGGCAAAAGAAGCCGGTGAACGAAGCGGTATCCAGGTAATGCGATATGTTCGTTTGACCGAGCTGATTCCAGAGCTTTTGGATATGGTGGATGAAAAGAAAATCGCATTTAATCCAGCCTATGAACTCTCTTTTTTGAAACCGGACGAACAGCAAATGCTGGTGGAAACAATGGACTATGAGCAGGCTACCCCTTCTCTCTCTCAGGCTCAGCGAATGAAAAAGTTCAGCCAGGACGGGAAATTGTCAGAAGATGTGATGCTTGCCATCATGTCAGAGGAAAAAAAGGGTGATCTGGATAAAGTGACCTTGAGCAGCGATACCTTGCGAAAGTATTTCCCCAAAAGCTATACACCGGCCAAAATGCAGGAAACCATTATTAAACTGCTGGAACAATGGCAGAAAAAACGCCAACGAGATCAGGAACGATGAAGGGAGAGCCTATGAAAGATATTGCAGCAAGGGAGCTGAAAGGCCACAACATTCTTGCAGTGGAGCGATTTTGGGACAGCACTTGCTGGATGATTGAGTTTACTGTCTTGCGCCCTACTGCTTATGGAGAACCCGGTGACGAAATGAGGCTTTTTCTCACAGAGGACGGGTATCAGTCAGCTCTGCAAAGCCAGCAGCGTCGAGAAATCAAAATTAAGAGATATGCTCATGTTATTGAGGGGCATATTCTCGACTTCAAGCCTAAAAAACACCGTCGTTCATAACCGATACAACGAAAGGAAAGGAATGAATATGTGTACTGTAAGAGAAATCCGAGAAGCTATTCAAGAAGATTGCCGCTCACAGCGTGATATGGAATCCACCGAGATTGACCGTGTTTTTCAAACCTTACCATTTTCTCAGGAAAGGGATCTGTTTGATAAACCACCAATGCCAAAACGCCCCTACCGACGCAAGAAAAAAGATACAGACAGACCCTAACCGCTGCCACAATTCTCTTATGAATTGCGGCTTTTTTCATACCTGAGAAATGAAAGGAGTGAAGTAAATGGCTGTTTTTCGTGTAGAACGCACTGGCGATTACACGGTTATGAGCAATTTCCATCTAAAGGATAAACGGCTTTCTTTGAAGGCAAAGGGGCTCTTGTCACAGATGTTATCTCTGCCTGATGACTGGGATTATACGCTGTCAGGACTCAGCTATATCAATCGAGAAAGCAAAGATGCAATCCGCTCTGCTGTCAATGAGCTTGAAACAGCCGGATACATTCGGCGCAGACAGACAACTGATGCTTCTGGTAAATTCGCAGCCAATGAGTATACCATTTTTGAGCGTCCCATCGAGGGAGAACCGATGTTGGATAAGCCGTCGTCGGAAAAACCGATAACGGTAAACCCGTCAGCGGTAAATCCGTTACCGGAAAATCCAACACAATTAAATACTAAGAAATCAAATACCCAAAAACAAAATACTCATGGATCAAATACCGATTCCATTCCCTTCCGGGAAACAGCGGCGGCAATACCGCCGGAACGGAAAGGAAGGGATGCGATGTCTGTCACAGAGATAGAAAATTATCGGGAATTGATTTTGGAGAATATCGAGTATGACTGTCTGAAGCAGCGTTATCCTCTCTACCTGGATGACCTGAATGAGATTGTAGAGCTGTTGGTAGAAACGGTCTGTGCCAAACGAAAGACCACCCGGATCTCTGGTGCGGACTTTCCTCACGAGATTGTACGCTCCCGCTTTTTGAAGCTGGACAGCTCTCACATCGAGTTTGTCATGGACTGTCTGCAAAAGAACACCACCCAGGTACGCAACATCAAGCAGTACCTGCTTGCAGTGCTGTTCAACGCTCCTACCACCATGAATAACCACTACACTTCACTGGTAAATCACGATATGCACGCAGGCGGCTGGTAATCAGCCGCTTTTGTATTACACCAAAGGAGGCACAGCATGAATCAGATTGAAATTTTCAATAGTCCAGAGTTTGGAAGCATTCGAATAGTCGAGGAAAATGGGAAATACCTGTTCTGCGGCGCTGATGTTGCAAAATCGCTGGGATACAAAGATACAGTAAACGCCCTAAAGACACATTGCAGAGAAGATGGGGTGGCGTTTTACCACCTCACCGATAATTTGGGGCGTGAACAGAAAGCTAAATTCATCAGTGAAGGAAATCTGTATCGTTTGATTGTCCACAGTAAATTGCCATCAGCTGAACGATTTGAGCAATGGGTCTTTGACGAGGTTCTTCCTACCATTCGCAAACATGGGGCCTATCTCACAAAAGAAAAGCTATGGGAAGTAGCTACTTCACCGGAGGCGCTGCTCAAGCTCTGCTCGGATCTTCTGGCTGAGCGAGAGGAGAATGTATCTCTGCGCATAGCAAACGCACAGCTGGAGGGTAAAGCCGCTTTCTATGATCTGTTCATTGATTTGGAGCACAGCACCAATCTCAGAACTACTGCCAAAGAGCTTGATGTACCGGAACGCCGCTTTGTCCGATTTCTTCTGGAAAAGCGTTTTGTGTACCGCACTGCGTCCGGCAATGTACTGCCCTATGCAAAGCCAGCCAATGAAGGGCTGTTTTGTGTAAAGGACTACTGCAATCACGGTCATACCGGTTCTTATACGCTGATAACTCCGCAAGGCAAGCTGTATTTTGCCGAACTGAGAGACAGTATCCTGATGGTGATATGATAAATCACTATTTTCTCCGGCGGCTGGTGGTCCCGCCTTAGAAATAAATGCACCACCCCCTGCACATTTTGTGGAAAGGAGGCGATGAAAATGCAGGAAGAAGTGGAAAACAGGACTTTAACGCTGGTTGTCAGCGGAACAAAGTTCACCGGCAGGCTGCTCAAAGCCGCCATCAGCAAGTACATGGCCCACTGCAAGGAAAAGAAGCTGCAAAAGCAGAGAAGCCGTGACGCCCCTGTGACACCCCACGGCAAACAGACCGTCAAGCAGCTCATTGGTCAGAATCAGGGGATCTCCAATATCGAGATCACAGACCCTTCCATCAAGGAATTTGAGAAGATCGCCCGGAAATATGGTGTGGATTATGCGGTGAAGAAAGACCGCAGCAGCTCCCCGCCCAAGTACCTGATCTTTTTCAAAGGCCGTGACGCCGATGCGCTGACCGCTGCATTTACCGAGTACACCAGCAAAAAGGTCAAGAAGGCCGAGAAAACGGAACGCCCGTCTGTGCTGGCAAAACTCAGTCAGTTCAAAGAGATGGTCAAAAATGCCGTGGTGGACCGCACCAAGCGAAAGGAGCTGGAACGATGAAAAAGCAGTTTGACATCAAAAAGCTCGTTTTGCTGAACCTTCCCTATCTCCTGATGGGGCTGTTTGCTACCAACTTCGGGGAGGCATGGCGACTGGCTCAGGGGGCAAATGCTTCGGAGAAATTCCTTTCCCTGTTTGCTGTCCTGCCTGGGGCGCTGCAAAGTTTCTGGCCCAGCCTGCACCCGTTGGATCTGCTGGTGGGGCTGTGCTGCGGTGCTGGCCTGCGTCTGGCGGTGTACCTCAAAAGTAAAAACGCCAAGAAGTACCGTCACGGCATGGAGTATGGTTCTGCCCGTTGGGGAACCCGTGAGGATATTGCTCCCTACATCGACCCGGTATTCCAGAACAATATCATTCTCACGAAAACCGAAAGCCTGACCATGAACAGCCGCCCCAAGGACCCAAAGACCGCCAGAAACAAAAATGTGCTGGTGATCGGCGGCTCCGGTTCCGGTAAGACCCGTTTCTGGCTCAAACCAAGTGCGCCCGTAAGGGCGGTATAAATCCTACCTTGAGCAAGTAGTAGGTAAAAGTATCAAGCGGCATTGTGCCGCAACCTATCATTCCCCGTCTTACCCCAAAAGGGAAACCGGAGGGCGACCATAGCATGACGGAGGACACGGGGCGCTGAAGCCTCAGAAGCGCCGGCGTGACGGAATGAAAATCCACGTATGAGGATGGAAGCTAGACTGCTTGAATGACAGCCTGAAATCGGGACCAAGAGCGTACCCCTGACGTAGAGAGGTTGTACTCGTCAGTGTTCCTGACAGTCGCATTGTTTGGCTATGCGGCTGCTGATACTCGGAGCAGGTTCAGCCACGGGAAAGTGGAAAAAGGCGAACGTCACATACCGACAACGTGGAACGCTTGTTTATACCGTACTAAACGGGGATTGCCTAAAGTGAAATGCCGAAAGGCTATGAAAACGCTGAAATGCGGGGTTCTGAATATTCACCATGGCAACAGAGTTCCCATAGTAGTCTGCGGACGGGAAAGCCGTCTACATGGCAAAGGGGAACAGTGAATCATTTTCAAAACAGAAAGGATGGTGTGTGAGACACTATGAGAAATCCGATTCATGTCTTGAAAAGCCTTGAAGAAAAGGCAAGTGTAAGTAACAACAAATATGAAAGATTATATCGCAACCTATACAATCCAGAGTTCTATCTCCTTGCATATGCGAACATTGCGAAATCGCAGGGGAGCATGACGCAGGGGGTAGACGGGCAGACGCTGGACAACATGAGCCTGCCGAGAATTAACCGGATTATTGAATCCATACGCAACAGGACATATCAGCCAAAGCCTGCAAAAAGAAAGTACATTCCTAAAAAGAACGGGAAACTTCGCCCGTTGGGAATCACTTCTACTGATGATAAGTTAGTGCAGGAAGTGGTCAGAATGATTCTTGAAGCAATCTATGAGCCGACATTCAGCAACAATTCACACGGTTTCAGACCAAAAAGAAGCTGTCACACGGCACTTACGCAAGTGAAGAAAAACTTCACAGGTGTTACATGGATTGTCGAGGGAGACATTAAGGCGTGCTTTGATAACTTCGACCATCATGTGTTGGTTGAATTACTGCGGAAAAGGATTTCAGACGAGGCTTTTATCGGTCTAATCTGGAAGTTCCTGAAAGCCGGATATATGGAACAATGGCAGTACAACTGCACCTACTCCGGTGTTCCGCAGGGCAGCGGTATCAGTCCGATATGTGCAAACATCTACCTCAGCGAACTGGACAACTATATGCAGGAATACAAAGAAAAGTATGATTGCGAGCCAGAACGCAGAAGGACGACCAGAGAATACGAGCGGGCGTCCCGGAGATACAGAAAGGCACGTAAAGCGTTAATGGGCGCAGAAAAATCAACTCCTGAACTGGTAAAAGAATTTAAGGATTCCAGAAGGAAGAAGATGAATCAGCACTATTACAATCCGTTTGAGGAAGGCTTCAAGAAAATCCAGTACAACCGTTACGCCGATGATTTTGTAATTGGCGTTATCGGCTCCAAAAAGGACGCAGAAAAAATCAAGGAAGATGTAAAAATCTTTCTCCAAGAAAAACTGCATTTGGAAATGTCCGAGGAAAAGACGAAAGTCACCCATTCCAGTAAGCCGGTACGCTATCTGGGGTACGATTTCAAAGTAATCCATTCCAAGAACATGAAGCGTTGTAAAAACGGCGACATGAAACGGGTGTGGTATGGAAAAGTATTCCTGTATATGCCGAAAGAAAAATGGATTAAAAAAGCGATGGAACGGGGAGCGATACAGGTGAAACGCAACAATGACACAGGCAAAGAAATGTGGCGTCCTATGCCAAGGAAAGACCTGATGAACCGCAGCGATGCAGAGATTGTGTCTACTTTCAATTCCGAAATTCGAGGGTTATATAACTTCTATCGGATAGCAGAAAACGTAGGCGCATTGCACAAGTATTACTACATGGTGCGGTACAGCATGTTAAAAACTCTGGCAGGAAAGCACAGAACGAATGTCAGTGTTATTAAGAAGCGGCACATGGTAAACGGAGTACTGAGAATCCCATACGATACAACTAAGGGACGTAAATACTGCGAATTTTACCATGATGGATTCAGAAAGCACAGCGACGGCTATGACAATGTGGCAGACGTTATGCCGAGTTATAGGAAATATGACAGCAGGCACACGATAGTAAACCGCATAAAAGCCGGAGTATGCGAGATTTGCGGGGAACATGCAGACTATTTATGTATGCACCACGTAAGAACGCTGAAATCGCTGAAAGGCAGGGATATATTTGAGCAGAAAATACTGAAAATGAGAAGAAAATCTCTGGCTCTCTGCCCTGACTGCTTTGAACTCTTACACGAAACCAAAGAATCAAGGTGATTCATGGAAAGCCGGATACGCTGAGAGGTGTACGTCCGGTTTGGGAGGCGGCTCCCTGAAACCTACTGATGAAAGTCAGCAAGGCGCAGGGTGCCTACCTCATATCTGATGCAGATGCACAGTTCTTATGTGGTCACAGACCCGAAGGGAACCATTTTGGTGGAGTGCGGGAAAATGCTCCAAAGGGGCGCACCCAAACTGGGAAAGGACGGAAAGCCCATGAAGGATAAGCACGGCAAGGTCATTTATGAGCCGTACCGCATCAAGGTCCTAAATACCATCAACTTCAAGAAGTCCATGCACTATAACCCCTTTGCATACATCCACTCGGAAAAGGATATTTTGAAGCTGGTGACAACGCTGATCGCTAATACAAAAGGCGAGGGCAAGGCCGGAGATGATTTCTGGGTCAAGGCGGAAACATTGCTGTATTGCGCGTTGATCGGATATATCCACTATGAAGCTCCGGTGGAGGAGCAAAACTTCTCCACCCTCATCGAGTTCATCAACGCCATGGAAGTCCGGGAGGATGACGAGGAGTTCAAAAATCCTGTAGACCTGATGTTTGATGCACTGGAATCGGAAAAGCCAAACCACTTCGCAGTGCGGCAGGGCTTTACAAACATTGTCCATTTCACGGACGATGGCATTAGCGGCACCT
>OBKG01000168.1_pt1 | contig 44426 bp, 49 predicted proteins | sample 1519741 | NCBI WGS metagenome assembly OBKG01 (sample SAMN00265072, study PRJEB22529) | human gut metagenome
GTGATTCTGCCACACTGGCACGGGATCTGAAGTATCTGTGTGGGAATGGGTATGAACTTGTGAAAGTGAGGGCGGTTGATCAGTTTTCGCAGACGGTGCATGTGGAGACGATGGTGTTGCTACAGAGACGAGATATATAGAAATCCTTGAATTTACGCATTTTGTGAGGTTTTTCAACTTCCATACCTTGGATATAAATAGTAAAGAAAAAAGGTTGGTGGACAGAATCACAGTTGTTGTGGCACTGGATATCGTTACGAAGGATACAAAGTAAATCTGTTATAAAAGTAAATAGTGGACTATCAAAAATTGATAGATTATAGGGATACTGATTTTGCAAGAAAAGGTATCCCTATTTTTTATATAGGGCATTCCAATAGGAGTGTCTTTTTTCATAAAAAAGTTTCAAGGAGGAAAAATATGGAAAATTTTACAGCGTTAGGAGCAAATGAGATTACAAAAAACATAACTTTTCAAGGAGAGATGCATAAGAAATTTTTTCTGCTTTATTTACCGGAATGTAGAAACGAAGATGTGTATCATCAGGCATTGATCTATTGTCTTGGAATCAGTCGAGATACACGAGAACATGTGGAAGAAATTTATGATTTTGAAACAGGATGCGTCAAAACAGAATGCATGAGTGCCGGATGGCAGACAAGTGGGAGTCTGAAAATCATTCGGATGGCATTTAATCTTTACTGCAATGGCACACCGACTGTATATGAAAAGGAAGGTGTAGAAGGTAAATTAAAAGAGTGTGAGCATTATACGGTAGAGGATCTGTTTTGTTGTGAGTATGCGCCATATTTCTGGCAGGCGATTCAACTTCGTTATCCAGAGTATTGCGGAATGTGAGGTGAAACATGTTAAAAATCAGATTACAGGGAACTACCAATGATATTAAGTGGTTCAAAAAAATATTGGAGAGAGACAAAAGGATTGCTCTTTTGGAAATTTCACAACTATTTCCGAATAAGGGAACGAAAAAATATTTTCGTGTGTATGCAGAGGTAGAAAGAGGAACGAAATAAGCGGAGGGAAAGTTATGTGTAAAGTAATCGCAGTAGCAAGCCAAAAAGGCGGAGTCGGAAAGACAACAACCTGCATCAATCTTGGTGCAGCATTAGCAAAAGCAGGAAACAAAGTGTTGCTTGTGGATAATGATCCACAAGGGCACTTGACCATAGGATTGGGATTTTCCAAAAAGCAGAGAGTGACACTGAAAACAGTTCTGGAAAATCAGATAGAGGAACTGGAACATCCATTAAAAGGTGCGATTCTGAACTATGGTGAAAATCTGGACATCATACCGGCCAATAAAACGTTAGGAATGATGGGGATTTATCTGTCAACGGTAGAAGAAGGGGAACTGGTACTTGGTCAGGCATTAGAAGAAGTCAAAGGAAAATATACGTATATTTTAATTGACTGTGGTCCGTCACTGGGGGCATTGTCAATCAATGCATTGGTAGCTAGTGACAGTGTTTTGATTCCAGTGGAATTGGATAAGTTTGCTACAGATGGATTGGAAGAGTTGTTGCGGACCGTGCGCGTGGTAAAGAAGAAGTATAATCCGCATCTGGAAATAGAAGGAATCCTTTACAATAAAGTAGAAAGCCGGTTGAACAATACGAAAATTTATCAAGAAGCAATTGAGACAGCATATGGGGAGCATGTGTATATTTTTAAATCTTATGTTCCCAAAACAGTACGGATTAAAGAAGCGCCCAATTTTGGTTTAAGCGTTTTGGAGTATGAACCGAAAAGCGAAAGTGTCCGGCAGTACATGTCCTTGATGCAGGAGGTAGTAGGAGATGAATAAAAGAAAAGCAGTCATTTCTCTTGCCGGGTATGAGGATATTTTTGAGGATTCTATGGAAAATGGGGAAAGAGAAGAAGTTGTCAGACTCCCAATCAGTCAGTTTCATATGTTTCGGAACCATCCTTTTCGTGTGGTGGACGATGAAAAAATGGAGGAAACGGTAAAGAGTGTTAAGCAATATGGCATTCTGATCCCAGGAATTGTTCGTCCGCTTAATACGGGAGGATATGAAGTGATCGCAGGGCATCGTAGATGGAGGGCCTGTGAATTGGCAGGATTGAAAGAAATGCCAGTGCTTGTCCGGAACATGACAGATGAAGAAGCTACGGTGATTATGGTTGATACTAACATCCAAAGAGAAGATATTTTGCCAAGTGAGAAAGCAAAGGCATATAAGATGAAATATGAAGCCATGAAGCATCAGGGAAGCAAAGGGGAAAAGTTTACGGCGGATTTGGTAGGAGAAGCTGCCGGTGAAAGTGGAAGAACTGTGCAGAGATATATCCGGTTGACAGAATTGATTGCAGAACTCTTAGATGCTGTGGATCACAAAGTGATTTCTATGAAAGTTGGAGAAAAACTATCCTATTTATCCGTGGAAGAACAAGGCTGGGTATGGGATTGTGTGAAAACGTCATCTGTACAGATTCAGGACAGACAAGCAGAATGTTTGAAAGCGCAGAGCAAACAGGGATTGCTGTATCCGGCCATGGTTCAGGATATCCTGATGAAGAAAACAAGGAGCCGGGGACAGGTGACGATTCCAGAAAAAAGGATTGCAGATTATTTTCCGGCAACTTACAACAAACAGCAGATCGAGGAAGTGATTTATCTGTTATTGGAACAGTGGAAAAAACGACAGGAAGGTGAGAAGGATGGAGAGCACAATAAAATTTGACTATTTTAGGGGGATGGAAGCGGAACAGTATACGTTCTATCGGATTCCGAAGGTCTTGTTTACCGCAGAATGTTTCCGCTCACTTTCCTGTGAAGCAAAAGTTTTGTACGGTCTTTTATTAGACCGTATGGGACTGAGTATTAAGAACCGGTGGTTTGATGAAGAGGACAGGGTTTATATTATCTTTACCGTAGAGGAACTTGCAGAATTATTAAACTGTGGAACTCAGAAGGTTGTGCGTCTTTTAAAAGAACTGGATGTAAAAAGTGGAATTGGACTGATTGAGAAGAAGCGTCTGGGGTTGGGAAAACCAAATGTGATCTATGTGAAAAACTTTATGATTCAGGAATTGACAAGGGCAGAAAAACAGGATTTAGAGGCGGAAACCCTTGAAAATACACTGAATGGTGAAAATCACAATTCAAGAAATGTGAAAATCACAATTCAAGAAAGTGCAAAATCACAATTCAAGAATGATGAAAATCACAATTCAGGAAATGTGAAAATCACAATTCAAGAAAGTGCAAAATCACAATTCAAGAATAGTGAAAATCATCATTCAAGAATAGTGAAATCGGACATTCCAGAATATCCAAAATCACAATCTAATAATACTGAGTATAGTGATATTGAACATAATGAGAATCAATCTATCGATCTATCAGAGGGCGATGTGATGGAGCGAAAGAAACATTACCGAAACATGGTACAGGAGCAGATTTATTATAAGAGTTTGATTCAAAATCCACGTTATCAGAAAAATGAAGTGGACGAATTGGTGGAGCTGACTGTAGAAGTATTGATGCTGCCAGATGACAGAATGATTTGGATTGCAGGAGATGAAAAACCTGCGATTCTGGTGAAAGATAGATTCCAGATGTTAAATGATGCTCATTTCGAGTATGTATTGGATAGTATGAAGAGAAATACAGGGAAAGTTCAGAATGTGAAAAATTATTTGTTGACCAGTTTATATAATGCACCGTTGACTATGGAGCATTACTATCGCTTGGCAGTGAACCATGACTTGTATGGAGGCGGACAGGCAGGGTAATAAACGATCAAATTTGTGACACGATGTCGTAAAGTGAGGTGGACGATAGAATGAGTTGGAAAAATAGATTAATGAAAAAAGAAAAAAACAAGAGAAATAAGCAATTTGGAATAAAATGTAAAGAAACTAATCACCTGATTGAACTGTTGGGGATGCTTTGCTTATTTGGCTTAATGAATCTTTGGGAAGTTGTATTTCCAGAAGATACGATATGGAATCGTGCGATAAGCATTTTATTAGGTGGAGGTGGGCTTTATTTTTTTCAAAAGCTTATTCTGGGTTCATCCAAAAATGAATGAAAGGATTGAAGTGTAGAAATTAAAAAATTTGGAGAAAGGAGTTTAGAGGATGGCATATCAGGAAAGCGAGATGGAGTGGGAAGAATTTTGGGAATGGATTCACAATCTGGAAGACGGAAAAGTATTGGAGGTAACATTTGAAGCCGAATCATCATTTGGATTTTGTAAGGATTAAATTAATTACCGAGAAAAGATTATACAGTGAGGAAGAATTGACGTCATCACAGAAAGTAGTTCAATTTATTTCCAAAGAATTAGCAGAATGTGACAGAGAAGTACTTTGTATTTTGAATTGTAATGCAAAATGTCAGGTGATCAACATGAACGTTGTCAGTATGGGATCATTAACAGAAACACTGGTAACAGGACGAGAACTTTTTAAAAGTGCGATTCTTTCTAACGCAAGAGGGGTGATCTTAATCCATAATCATCCGTCAGGAAATTTCACGCCAAGTAAGGAGGATTTCCTGGTTACAACTAAAATGTGTATCGGAGGGGATATTTTGGGAATTGATGTGTGGGATCATATTATCATTGCAGGAGGAAGTGGAGAACGTTATTCTATGGCAGAACAGGGAAAAATGCAGGAGTTCAGGAACAGATGGAAAGAGGCGGGGGAGTTTGTGGCAGATCCGCTATTTCAGCCACCAGCGAAGGAACAACGTTTTGGGAAACACTTGTAAAAGATATCGTAGAAATGGTTTTGTAGAAATGCTTGAATCGTTGCTGATGTTTGGCTAAAATAGTTGTAGTATGAGAGAAAATTAGGAGAAGTGCTATGACATATTATGTAACTGGGTATTATCAAGGAAAATCAATTCTAAAACGGGAAGACCATCTCTTTTTTCTGAAATGTGAAGAAGCCGAAGCACCTACAGGGACGATGGTAGAAGTTGATGCAGCAAAACCAGTATCAGAACTTTCAGAGAAGGAACAACTGGAAATTTTTCAGATTTATACGAGGTAAAGCGGAATGGAAACAAAGAAATATATGGAAAAACGGAGTTCGAGCGGACGTAAGGTAACCTAAAGTAATCTGGAATGCATCTTGCAACGGTGCTATACTAAAATTAGAAAAGTATAGAAAAAGGAGCGAAGAGGAATGAAAGAAATGTGGAAAAAATACAAACGACAGATCCAGATTGTCGGGGGAATCTGTTTGATCGCAGTATTGGGAATCGGCGGATATGTAGCAGCGAATCAGGATACAGCTGTGCAGACACAGACAGAGATGAAAAAGGAGACGAAGTCCTCTGATCAGAAGATCGCAAAAAATGATACAAAGGATGCAGCCCTTGAAAAGAAAACAGATACGAAAAAGGAGGCTGTAAAAAAAGAAGACACAAAGTCTGATAAAGCAGTGGAACAAAAGGAGACGATAGCGAAAAAGTCGGAAAGTGCTGACAATAAGTCCACAGAAAAAACAAATAAAAAAGAAGAGGCAAAAACGGAGAAAGAGTCGGAGAAAACGGATTCCAAACCATCGGATCAACCAGAGTCGAAACCGGAGCAGAAGCCGAGCAAGCCAGAATCGAAACCAGAGCAGAAGCCGAGCCAACCAGAATCGAAACCAGAAAAACCACAGCACACGCATACCTGGCAAGAAAAGACTCATACAGTCAATCATCCGGAAGTGGGGCATAACGAGCAGTATGTGGTGAAAGAAGCCTGGACAGAGACAGTCACAGAAGATGTGTATGATCCTTGGGAGTGCTGCAATGTTTGCGGAGCGGATATTACTGCTAATGTTGATGAGCATATTAAGCAACATATGATGAATGGAGAAGGGGGAAGATGGCACACAGAGTATTACAAAACAGTGACGAGAACGGTGGAACATCCGGCAGAGTACGGAACACGTTATGTAGTCGATACTCCAGCTTGGACAGAAACTGTCAGTGATGGATTTTTCTGTACCGGATGCGGGGCAAAGAAATAGCAGAGAGGAGTACATATGGCAGAGAAAGAGCGAATGCAGCCATTCTGGTATCAGGGGAATCTGATTGATCCCAATGAAGAACTGCCGTTTCCCTTAGAGCAGTTGGAAGCGGAGAACGCTTGGAATGACATGTGGGATGCCATGACAGAAGAGGAACAGGACGCTTATATGAAAGCGGAGTTTGGAACAGAACAATAAACAGAAGACAGGAAAGAAAAAAGAACATTCGAAAGAGTGTTCTTTTTTTGCATCCATTTTGAAGGTAGGGAGCAAAAATGAGACGATATCGGAACAGAATCCGGATTGCGGATTCTTCTTAAATGATAGAAAGTATCAAAAATAAAATAAAAGAAGGAGGAAAAATCGCATGAAAAAATGGAAACGGATTCTATCAGCTGCATTATCAGTTCTATTACTATCGGGAAGTATATCCGTTTGTGCGGCAGAACGAACCTATACAGACCGAAGTGAAGTCATTGGAACTGCGGTGGTAGTAGGAGACGAGGATTCTGCAGGTGGAAGTTCTTTGTTTTCCAGACCGGGAACAATCGCAACAATTACCCCGGGGAAGAATCATTCTTATGGCAGTTGGGGAACGTGTGAATTTAATGTAAAGACAGAGACTGGAAACCATCTTGGCTTCTGTGCGGAACCGAACTCAGGAACACCATCTGGAAATTTTAGTGTTTCGATTTTGGATGATTCGATTGAAAAGAATGCCAATATTAAGGCGGCAGTCTTATGCTATGTCATACCAGAACTTTACGAAGCATTGGGAAAAAATATCTATAACGAAAAAGATAATAATACCTATGCATACTGTCATGCGTTAGTAGGATATCTTTATAGTGGAAGTTTAACGGGTTTGTCAGCAAGTATGGCAAACGGAGTTAAAATGATGCGCGATACGGTGAATGCACATCGACAGACAAATCCGACACTGATTTCTTATATGCAACGGTATCAAGTCTATGTAGCGTATAACGATCAGCAGGATATTGTGTGGGTAGAAGAGCAGCAAAAAGGAAGTATGAACCTGAAAAAAGAGTCTGCTAATCCAGAAATGACAGATGGGAACAGCTGTTACAGTCTGGAAGGAGCAACTTATGGTGTTTACAAAGAGCAGGCTTGCACTACAAAAGTTGCAAATCTGACTACCGATGCACAAGGGAACTCCAATACAGTGGAAGTGGATGCGGGAACCTATTACGTCAAAGAGACCAAAGCCCCGAAAGGATTTGTCCTGGATAAACAGGTACATCCGGTTACAGTTACAGCTGGAAAGACAACGGTGCTGAAAGTAAAAGATCTTCCACAATTAGACCCGGTGGGAGTGCTGCTTGGAAAAATTGACAAAGAGACCAACCAGAATAAACCACAGGGAAGTGCCTCGTTGGAAGGTGCAGAGTTTACTGTGAAATATTATCAGGCACTTTCGGATAGTGATCCAGGGCAGGCAGGACAGTCGCCGGAGCGCACTTGGGTGTTTCGAACAGATAAAGATGGATTTTTGCAACTACAGTCAGCAGTATTTGGTATCAGGTGATGAACTTTATTTATCACCAACAAAAAATCCAGCGTTGCCGCTAGGAACAGTTACAATTCAAGAAACAAAAGCTCCGGAAGGATACCTTATAAACTCAGAGATATTTGTGATAAAAATTACAGATGATCCGAATGCGGATGAATCTGTACATACTTACAATCAACCCAAAATTCCGGAAACCCTACTGACACTGGATATCGTAAAAGTCTTAAAAGGAAAGGATACGCCAATCCCAGGCGTGGTATTCCTACACACGGACTCCAAAGGAAACCAGGAGGAAGTGACAACGGATGAAAAGGGACAGGCCGTGTTGAAGGGGCTGACCCGTGGCACCCATACCGTGCAGGAGAAAAGCGTACCGGATGGGTATACTAAAAATCCAGGGGTCTTGAAGTTTTCGGTGGACGAAAATAACAAGATCACGTTGCTGGAAAATACAGCAACGGACAAAACCGGAACTATGAAATTTACGCTTCGTGAGGATGGAACGGCACAGCTTCACGTAGAGGACGTCCTGGCACCGTATGAACTAATCATCCATAAGGTCAACGACCATGAAAAAGTACTGGAAGGTGCAGAGTTTACCCTCTATACAGACAAGGAGTGCAAGCAGGAATTGCAGAAAGCGACCAGTGGAAAAGATGGAATCCTGCGGTTTCAGGATCTGGAAGTGGAAAAGAAATATTATCTGAAGGAGACCAAAGCACCGGACGGTTATCGGATCCCGGTGAATTCGGACGGCACGGATATCGTGTATGAGATCTACACCAAGAGCGATCCGCAAAAAGATCTCTTTGAATACTATGTGAATGGAAAGAAGTATACAGATGCAACTGGAGACTTTGCAATCACGGGAACGAAAGCAGAACGGGAAGTGAATCTGAAGGTGGTCAATCCGATCGGAATGAAGATGCCGGAGACGGGAAGCCCATGGACAGCGGGGATCCTACTGGCAGGAGTTGGAATAATCGTGGCAGGATATGTGATGATGATAAGAAAGGGGAAACAAGAAGATGAAGAGAAGTAAAGTGTGGATGTTAGCAAGTATCTTAGCATTGGGTGGAATGAGTGTGAGTACCGTAGGGGCTCCGCTTTTGACGGTACAGGCTGCGGAAGAAGTCGTGGCAGCAAAGGAATATACGACCCAGGGCGGAATCGCCAACATGGGAAGCGGCACGGCAAACATTACCATCAAAGGGAATGAAGGCCAGACTCTGGTAGGAAAGAAATTTCATGTGTACAAGCTGTTCCTGGCACAGAATGCACAGGGCATGGAATCCATCAATTATACCTTTAACCCTACCTACGAACAGGCATTAAAGAACGTGGCAGCAAAGGCACTGTCAGTTCCGGTGGATGAGGTCACGGAATATATGGTCATTGACTACATCCAATCTTTGAACTCTTACAAGGTGGAAGGAGCACAGACAGAACAGGAACTGGAAGGGCGTTACAGTAAGTTCCGTTACTTTGTAGAAGATCTGCGAAATGAAATCGAAAAACAGGGCGTACAGTCTGATGTGGTGAATATCAAGGATGTAAAATCCGACAATTCCGTCCAGTTGACCGGACTGGAGTTTGGGTATTACCTGGTAGATGAGATTACGGATGTGGAAGGCACTCATTCTGCAGGTTCCCTTTGTATGGTCAGTACGGCAAATCCAAGTGCAGAGATGCAGGTGAAATCGGATTATCCAAGTGTGATCAAAAAGATCCAGGAAGATGATCAGAATCCCAATCTCACAGATCCGGATGGATGGAATGACATTGGAGACTATGAGATCGGACAGACTGTTCCATACAAATACGAATCCAACATCCCAAACATGAACGGATACAAGACCTATTACTATGCATGGCATGACAAGATGGACAAAGCTCTGACGTTTAAACCGGAAAGCGTGAAGATTACGATTTCTGATGAAAAAGGGAAAAGCTACACCTTAAAAGAAGGGGAGTTTACAGTCAAAACGAATCCGGGTGGAGGAGATAGCTTCCAGGTGGTTGTTCAGGATATGAAATCCATCGTAGATAAGCAGTTCCCGAACTTTAACGAGAAACAGGAAAATACCTATGGACAGAAAGTGACCCTGACTTATGAGGCAACGTTGAATGATCTGGCAGCCAACGATACGGGACGTCCGGGCTTTGAGAATGATGTGCGGCTGGAATTCTCCAACGATGCAGACAGCAACAATGGGGGCAGTACCGGATTTACACCATGGGATACGGTCGTCTGCTTCACCTATCGGATTGACATTGTGAAAACCAATGACCATGACAAGGTGCTGCAGGGTGCACATTTCAGGTTATACAGTGACAAAGACTGTAAAAACGAAGTCTACGTGAAACAGGGGGATACAGGCTATCATGTGATCAACCGGGATTCTGCCGGAGGTACGGATCACACAAGTGGCAGCCAGCCACAGGATGCGGTGGAGATGGTATCCGGAGCGGATGGACAGGTGATCCTCATCGGTCTGGATCAGGGAACCTATTGGCTGAAAGAGACCAAAGCTCCGGATGGATACCGGTTGTTAAAAGACCCCATCGAGATCAAGATCATCCCAACCTACACGGATGACCGAAACAATTACATCAAGGGGCAGGGCGCTACGGCAGAAACGTTGAAGGAGCTGCAGGCAACGGCACATATCAAGAGCTTCTATGATGGAGTCACAGATGAGAAAGACCTGCAGTTAGAAACGAATCCAGAACAGGGAAATGCGAACCTGACCGTTGTCAACAAGGTGGGAAGCAAACTTCCAGTGACTGGTACTCCGGCACTGGCAATCCTTCTGATCACAGGAACAGGGCTGATGGCAGTGGCAATGACAGTTGCAAAAGCAAGAAAGAAGGAATAAGGAATGCGGAAACGATGGGGGATCTGGGTGTTGTTCCTACTTGGATTCCTTTGTTGCTGTCTACCCCTTCTGGCACATCTGTACAGTCAGAAAGAGCAGGAACAGGTGATTGCAACCTATCAGAAGACCATCCAGGATCAGAAACTGGATGTAAAAGAACTACGGAAACAGGCAGAACATTACAATAGCATCCTCTATCAGACCAATGGGGCAACCTTATCTGGGGAGGATGCACTTCTTTTGGGGGATGCGTCTTACGCATCCCTGTTGGATACCACCGGGACGGGGGTCATGGGAAGTATGGACATTCCAAAGATCGGAGTGGAGCTGCCGATCTATCATGGAACCAGTGAAGAGGTCTTATCGAAAGGGATCGGGCATTTGCAGGGAAGCAGCCTCCCGGTAGGCGGGGAATCCACCCACAGCATTTTAACCGGACATCGGGGACTTCCCCAGTCAAAACTTCTGACCCGGCTGGATGAATTGGAAGAAGGGGATTACTTCTTTTTCCACGTGCTGGATGAAACCCTGGCCTATCAGGTGACGGAGATCCAAGTGGTAAAGCCCGAAGAAGTCTCTGTATTAAAGATCCAGGAAGGGCAGGATCTGGCATCGATCATTACCTGTACTCCTTACGGGTTAAACACACACCGCCTGATCGTAACTGGAAAGCGGGTGCCTTATGAGGCAAAAAAAGCAAACAGCATGGGAGAAGAACTGCCCTCTGCAAGGGAATTGGTGTTTACCCTGTTGCCGTTTGCGTTCTTATTATTATTCCTCCTGTATATCTGGAGAGAAAGGAGACGGAGAACACATGAAGCGAAATATGATGACAAGATTTAGTGCCGGATGTCTGGCACTGCTATTGACCTTTGGGAGCGTCTGCAGTGTGCAGGCAGCTCAGGAACCAGCAGAACCGAATACCGGGCAAGAGACACAGACCGGGCAAAGTCCAGAGCAGACGGTACAGACGGGAAGCGTGACCGTCCAGCTGACACCGGGAAAAGAGGGAACCAGCGTAGCGGATGTGGAGTTTTTCCTGACGAAAGTAGGGGAGATCCAGGACAGCACCTATACGCTGCTTCCGGAATATGAATCCACAAAGATCGATTTGAATACGCTGACCACGGCAGAGCAGTTGGAGGAGGCTGCCAAAACGCTGGCAGAGACAGCCAAACAAGAACAGGGCAAAAAAACAGATGGAAACGGACAAGTCGTGTTTGAAAAACAGGAGTTGGGAGTGTATCTGTTAACGTCCAAAGACCAGCCGGGGTACGACCTGGTATCCCCGACCCTCTTAAGCATCCCTACCATGGAAACAGACGAAACCTTACATTACGACATTAAAGTGGAACCGAAGCACACCCCGAGACCAGCCGAGCATACGGCACCCCAGACCGGACTGTTTGATGCCACCATTTGGTATGTAGCAGGGGGAGTCCTCCTTCTGGTGCTTGCCGGGGGACTGGTAATTGCAGCAAAACGACATGGGAAAAAGTAAGGAACTTATGGGATTGGCCTTTTTGTTGGTGCTACTGGGGCTGGGCTGCCTGTTCCTGGCATACCGGGAACAGGAACCATTCCAGGAGATCAAAGTCAAAGGGGAGGCGCTGCAGAAACTGGTGGTACAAGAGACTGTCAGCCAGGAGGCAGATCCCATGGAACGTACGATCGATTTTGCAGCGCTGCAGCGCATCAATCCGGAAATCGTGGGATGGCTGTATGTACCCCAGATTGGGGTAGACAGCCCTATCCTGACGGGACAGACGGATACAGAATACCTGACCAAAGATTTTGAAGGGGCATACAGCCCGCTGGGGAGTATTTTTACATTTGCCGGAGCCAGGCTTTCGGACAGTCAGGTGTATCTGTTTGCCCACAACATGGCTTCCGGACAGATGTTCGGGGGCCTGAAACAATTCACGAACGATGCGTTTCTGGCAGCAAATCCGCAAGCCTATCTGTATACACCGGAGCGTGTCCGGAAACTGCAGGTGGAAGACTGGACGTATCTGCAGGCGGATGATCCCTGCTTTTCCAGTCGGGAAAGTCAGGAGGCTGCCAGGGTGACGCTTGTGACCTGTGTGGGATATTTCCAGACCCCAAAGCGGCTGGCAGTGGAAACAAAGGTAGTGGAAGAACGCACTGCCTTTTAGAAAGGAGTGAGAAAGGAGTGCGAATCCATGAAGAAACGAAATAAGATGTTGCTGATAACCAGCATGGTTCTGGCTGCCTGTGGCAGCCTTTGTCTGGGACGTTCCCTGACGACTCTACCCGAAAAGGAACGTCCCAAAATCGAACAGAGAGAAGAATCCGAACAAAAAGAACCGGATTTGGAAGAAGCTAATCAACCTACAGAGCCGGAAGAACCGGTGGTATCGGTACCTCAAGTGCCAGTGCCAAAAACCGGGGATTCCTGGTGGTGAAAAAAGAAGGAGGATGTATGGAAGAAGAGAAAACAAGGGAATTTCCGGAGCCCGAAGGATCCGGAACCGAACAGTATCTGGAAGAGATGCAGCGCATTTTTGCTGCACGAGAAGCAACGTACCAGAAACGGAAACAAGAGTATGAACAGAAAAGCCAGGAACTGCAGAAGATCCAGACCGAGCTTGGAAGACAATACCAAAGCCTGGAAGGACAGAAACAGGAGCTGGCATCTGCACAACAGAAGCTGGCAGAACAGGAAACAGCCCACCGGAAGGAACAGGAAGCTCTGCAGCGTGAAAAACAGGACTTTGAACAGACCAAGAAGCTCTATGAAGGACAGCAACAGGAACTGCTGATGAAGAGCCGCTTGGAACTGGAACAGCTGCGCAATGAGCGGATGGAAGCGGAAGATCTGAAACGGGAGTATGAATATAAGATCGGCCAACAGGAATGCGGAATCCCACCGTCCCTTCCGGATTTGTCCGCATATGTGTCGAAATTGGAATACGAGGCAGTGAAACAGGAACGGGATACTCTGTTCCAAGAAAAGACGCAGTTCCAGCAGACACAATCCGAAGAACTGACGCAATTGCGGGAGGAGAACCAACACCTGGCTATCCAGTTGGAGCAGAAAGAGCTTCTGTTGAAACAATTGGGAGAGGAGAGAACCTCCTTGCTGAAAAAGCTGCTGGAATCCAAGCAGGAACCGCCACAGGAGCCAGAAAAAGAGAAGGAAGTGCTGCAGGTGGAAAACGAATCGGATTCAGCGGAAGTAATCTCGGAAGAGATGGATGCAGCCGAAGAGAACGAATGGAGACAGCGACCATTGCGGGTTTCCGTAAAAGAACAGGAGATTACCAGGGAGGAATTGACCGCAACGGTTTTACAGAAATATCTGCAGAACAACCATCCGGAGTTTGAGCAGCTGGAAATCCGGCATTCGGAAGAAGGCGAACAGCTTCATGGGGAAGTGGGAAAACTGTCCTATGCCTTTTTGTTTTTCGAAGACTTGATCCAGTTTGACATTTCTGCAAAACGCAAAGGCGGAAAGGAACTGGAAGAGAAATTAGAGCGGATCGGGAAAAAGGTGCCGGGGGTACAGTTCCAATATTCCAAGGGTGAGGGGCGTGTGTATGCCAGCGGATTTTTGACCAAAGAATTGACACCCAAACAGGCCATGAAACAGGTCTTTGAGATTGCAGACTATTTCCGAGGATAGGGTGTTCCGAAATTCGGAACAAGAAAGGAGTTATGATGTTTTATATTGTGATCGGAATCGTCCTGCTTCTGTTGTCGGCGGGAACCATTGCTGTCATGGTTCTGTTTGAAATCAGGGATCGTAGGGCAGGAAACATTCAACAGGGAAAAAGACTTCCGAAAAAGCCGTATTCCCAGGCGTTTTTGGATGCTGTTCCCAGAGCCTATGAATCTGCTGGTACATTACGGGGGATGCTGACGCTTTTGGTGGAGCAGTGTCCCAAAGAAAATGGACGGGCAAAAGCAGCCCTGGATTACCTGGAACACAGTCGGTACCGGGACTATGAAACAGCACTGGCTTATCTGTCAGATTCCAGTGCTGTTTGTGAAAAACAAATCAGGGAGGTGTTAAAGCGGGAAATTCAAAAGACAACCGCATTAACTTGTCACTAAGCACGGATGGTTCGTGCTTTTTTTGTACTCAAAATGAAAGAGATGTTCCGGATTTCGGAACAGGAAAAGGAGATTGTTATGAGAAGAAGTAATTGGAAATCTAAACTGGTCGTTGTGATCGCAGTGGTCATTGGAATTTTATGTGGATTAGCTGCCGCTTATGTTGTGAATCAGAAATTTGGTGCCGCCTATATTGGACTGGCATTTTTTATTACCATGCCATTGGTGGCAGGAATCTTAATGTTTTTGATGATCCGTGTGTTTCATATTGGAGAGTAAGTAGGAGGAAAAAATGATGAAACAAAACAAGATGCAGAATGAAAGAACAAACCAGAGAAAATTGGTCAATCCAACAAAAAAGGAATGGCGATGGCACGTGGCACAGTTCGGTGTGGGCTGCCTCCTCTTATTTTTTGCAGGAAACGTTCCGGTGTTTGCGGCGGGAAATGTGGACACATCCCAGATCACCGGAGGATTTGATGCGATTTATCAGGTAATCGCAGCGATTGTATCTTCGACCGGTACCATCTTTCTGTTGTGGGGACTGTTCGAGTGGGCGCAGTCCCTCAATACACAAGATGGTGGGGCACAGTCCATTGCATTTAAACGAATCGGAAGTGGTCTGGTAGCAACCCTGGCACCACAGATCATTGCGGTCATCCGGACAGGACTGCCAAGCTAGGAGGTGATGGCAAATGCCAGGATGGGTAGAAGACCTGTTGAAGGAAATGTTCTATGGCCCGTTTTATCAGCTGGCAAAAGTCGTCTGGGATTGGTGCATCGGATTGAGCACGGGGGTCATTAGTCAAGACCCCCAGCACTTTTCCCCGGCCACTTGGAAATTTGTAACAGATACTCTGTATCCCTGGGCAATGGGAATCGGTTTATCCATGATGAATGTATTTTTCATCTGCGTATTTCTAAAAGCAGCCTCCAACTTAAAAGAAAATATCACGTTGGAACTGTGTATCGAAGGGATGATCCGGCTGGTGGCCTTAAATGTGTTGATGCAGATGGGAATGCAGTTGATGAAGACCCTGTTTTCCATGGCATCCCTGATGGGAGGAATGGTATTGGATTTCCAGGCACCAGATTTTTTCACCGGCGAAGTGGATGCCGGAAGTGTTCTGTTCTGGTGGTTCATGGGATTTTTATATTTCTTTATCGCACTGATCTGTGGAATGCTGATCTTTTTGACTCTGTTCAGCCGTTATGTCAAGCTGTATCTTTTGACCGTGACCTTCCCACTGGCCATGCCGAGTATGGTGTCCGGACGTGGGATTGATGAAACGGCGAAGAGCTGGGTCAGAAGCTTTTTAGGAAATGTGTTTGAAATCGTGGTGATCGCCCTGGTGATGTCGATCTCCGGACGGATCATCGGGGGAATGGATCTGCAGGGGGACAGTTTTGCAGATTTCTTTGACGGTTTTGGACAGGCACTGACCTCTACGATCTATATGATCGGAATGGCAGTCTCTGTACGGGGTGCAAGGAGCTTTATGAAAGAGACCTTCCACTTATAAACAACTTGTTCCGAAATTCGGAACGGAAAGGAGTAGAAAGAAAGGATATGAAAATCGATATCAACAAAGATTTTGAAACGGCATATCAGCAATCCATCTGGAAAGGGCTGGATCTGAAACAGCTGATTACGGTAGGCTGCTTTTTGCCGACGGTGATCGGGATTATGGTTGCCCTTTGGTATTTTTTAAACGTTCCGCCGCAGGGAGGCGTTTACATTGGAATTCTGGCAGCACTGCCGATCCCGTTTTTGGGACTGTTCAAATACCGGGGAATGTCTATCCCGATGTTATGCAAAGAATGGAAGTATCTACAGAAAACAAAGAAACTTTGTGGGGAAACAGAAACTGAAGCCGGTCAGAAACACCGAGTATTTACCATGCATCCATCGAGAAAGGAGCGATAAAAAGAAATGGCAATTTTTAATGGAAATAAGGAATTTTCCAAGAAAAGGGAGCTGTCCCAGCCTTTGGTTCCAGTACCCAAGAACGTGCGTCAGGCATTCAACATCCATAAAGCCTATGCAAACGGGGTGTTCCAGTTGGAAACCAAGAAAAAGGATACACTGTATGATCGGTGCTATGTATTTGAAGATATCAATTACATTAACAAGAACCGGACGGAGAAGAAGAACTTTCTGTCAGAACTGATGTTCTGGCTCAATTCCATGGATGCGTCTTATAAGATCACATTGTGTAATGAATATCAGTCGGTAGAAAAATTTTTGGCATCGATCCGGAATGAACGCAATGAGAAGGAATATCCGGACATTGCAAAAGGAATCCGGCAGTGGCAGGAATCGAAACTGGCGGATGCTAACTCCACGGTGCGGACACTGCGCTATCTGACTATTACCTGCAGGGCAGACAGTCTGGCACAGGCAAACATCTATTTCCGGGCATTGGAGCCTATGATCGAGGATGCTTTTGCAGGATGGGGCAGTGACATTGCTGTGTTGGGAACCCTGGATCGGTTCCGGGTGCTCCATGGGATGCTGCATCCGGGGGAAGAATTTCCACAGGTGGTGCTTCGGGAAACCCTGCAGGACTGGAAAAGTGATGTGCTGCCACGGAGCATCCAGCAGTTTAATGATTACCTGATTCTGGGAAATACCATGATGACGGTTCTGACGGCGACCCAGTATCGGAAATCTCTGGATACGGACACCTTTTTACATACTTTAAGCAGCCTTCCTTATCCGTCTTTTGTGACGCTGGACTTTGCTCCGGTGCAACAGGAAGTCATCAACGATAAATTAGTTGCCATGCACATGAACAATGAGCGGGAAATCAATGACGAGATCGAGCAGAAGCGGCAGGCAGGGCAGATCGTGACCTCCCCTTCTTATACCAAAAAGAAACGGCGGGATGAGATTGAGGAATACATTGAAATGGTGGATGCCAACGATGAGAAAGGGGTCTTTTTAAACCTTCTGGTGGTGTTGACGGCTCCGGTGAAGGAAGGCGTGGAGCTGTTGCAAGAGCGGATGGAAGAGGTCTGCGCCATCGGACGTTCTGATAAAGTGGGCGCCTTTTTGGAGCCTTGTGATTTTCGACAACTGAAAGCCTTAAATACGGCACTTCCAATCGGTGGGAGACAGGTGGATTATATGCGGTTCTTTCTCACCTCTTCTTTGGTGGCATTTAATCCCTATCATGCCCAGGATATCCTGGAGCCGGGCGGAAAGATGCTGGGGATCAATAAAACAACGGGACGGTATCTCATTGCCAACCGGAAACTCCTTCCAAACCCTCACGGGATCATTGTGGGATATTCCGGTTCTGGAAAATCCATGCTGATCAAGCTGACCGAGATTTCCCAGACCTTGCTTGGAAGCGAAGATGACATCATTGTGCTGGATCCCCAGAATGAATTTGAAGATATCTGCAGGGAGTATCAGGGAGTGTATTTTGACCTGACCCCTAAAAGCGGGATTTATCTCAATGGATTTGAAGTGACCCAGGAAGTCTTTTCCGGCAGTAAAGAGCTGAAAGCGGAATTTGTGGCCAAACAGTGTGAGTATGCAAAAGGACTGGTGCAGGCGATCATGAAAAATATCCTGGTCACCCAGGAGCACGATTCCGTGGTGAGCCGTTGTACGGAGCAGATGTTTGCCCAGGTTTTTGCTCAAAAGCGGTTAAAGAAACAGCCCACCTTACTCTGGCTGCGGGAAGAGATTGGAAAGGAACTGGAACAGGTACAGCACGCTCATGATGAAGCTATCATCCGTCCCATCTACAACTCCCTGGAAGAGTATACCACGGGCTCCTGTGACATGCTGGCACATCCGACCAATATCGAATTCCAGAACCGTCTGGTGGGATTTGGGATGTGCAACGTGCCGGAAAACAACTGGGAGGCTGTCATGGATACGGTGCTGCATTATCTGTCTACCAGGATGGATTACAATAAAAAGTTGCAGAAAGCCACACACTTAGTGGTGGATGAGGCACAGGTGGTTTCGGAAAAACCGGGATCTGCAGATATGCTCAACAATGCAGTTATTACCTTCCGAAAGTTCGGAGGAATCGTAACCCTTGCTATGCAGAACGTGGTGGCAGCTCTGGCCAACAAAAAGATGGTAGAGCTATTCCAGAACTGTTCCTATAAATGCTTTTTAGATCAGGGCGGTGTGGATGCCCAAAGTCTGGCAGAGATCCAGCCGTTATCTGAACGGGAATTCCGTGCGCTGGGAACGGGAAAACCGGGAGAGGGTGTGATCGTCTGGAATAAAAAAGTGGTGCTCTTTAATGCCCGGATTGAGAAAAGCAACATTTTATATGAAAAGTATTCCACCAACTTCCATGAAAAAGCACAGCGGGAGGCAGAGCAAAAGCGTGTTCCGGATACGGTGCCTGTTAAACGAGACGAGATTCCGGAATCGGAGGGAAGAGAACGCTGGCAGGAACGGGTGCCTCCACAGGTGGCATATAAACCGGAACCAGAGATGCCCCAGAACTGGCAGGAAGAAAAGCCCGATGTGCTGCAACAGGGACTGGGGGAACAGGAGTGGGAGACCGTTCTGCAGCTGGCGGCGTTTGCACCGATCCGGTTTGGGGATGTGACTGCTTTGTTGGAGATCGCCCCGGAGGAAGCACAGAGGCTGTTGGATGCCATGCTTCAGGCAGGTGCTCTGGAAGAGAAAGAGGGCTGGTATCAGATTGCGAAATAGGTGAAATCAATGAGATTGAATGAAACAAAACGAAAACAAAGAACGTCCCAGGAAGAAGTTCTGGCAGAGATGTTTGCAGAGGCAGAATTGCAGGACTCCGTCCGGAAGAAGAAAAACTGGGATGCATGGATGGAATCAGAAGTGGAACAACAGATCGATGAGGAGATTCGGAAGTATTTGGCAGAATCCAGTGATCCCACTGTGTATCTGACCCCAAAGGAAGCAAAAGCCTGGAACCGGATGCCGAAATCCAAACAACAGCGATTGTTGCAGAAAGAATCCCAACAGGTATTCAAAGAGTGGCAGGCAGGAGAACGGAAAGCTTTCGCAGGAGCTGAAAGGCGTCCGGATGATTTGCGGGAAGATCTGGTTTTTTTGCAGTCTGGCAGGATTCGTTTGGGAAAGCAAAGAACGGGAATGGCAGGACAGGCGAGGATTTGGAAACCAGGACGCTTGCCACGGATGCCAGAGAAATCCAAGGGGAATGTCCGTTCTGTTCCAGAGAGAATGCAGAGGGAATCCGGAAATGCGAAAACAGGCAGGATAGGAGGCATGGGGGCAGGGAGTGGTGTGGATGTGGTGGGCTCCTATTCCAGCGGAGGCAGTTCGGGAACTGCTGGAGCACAAAAGACCGCTGCTTCAGCTGCAGGAAGCACAGCCCCGGTTACTCCGGCTACCCTTGCCACCAAAACAGCGAAGAAAACCGCACATACCTTTAAAGAATACATCCAAGGAGTGAACCAGGCAGCCCAGCAAGCGATTGGAGAAGAACGGGCAAAACTGGAAGATAGCAAACAACAGAATGCACAGGTTGGAGATCTGCCATCCTTTGTAAAATATGTGGGGGCAACGATTGGAAGTGTGGTACTGGCCGGTGCGGCAATGGTGATGCAGCTTGCAGCGGCACTTTTGACCGTACTTGTGACCATGCTGGCTTTTCTTTTGGTGGCGGTATTGGCAATCTCCCTGATTGTCAGTGTGATCATGTCCCTGATCGGTGGGTTTTTAGACCAACAGCCGGCCACCGGACATGGACTGCCGCCCTTTATTACCGAGGATATGATGGAAGCATTTTTTGCCGTGCAGGAAGAGAGCGGGATTCCGGTCTCTACTGGGGTAGCACAGGTGATTGCGGAATCCGGATTTGGGTTATATGGGCCAGGTGGAGACAATGGACAGGGACTCTCCCAGCTGGCATACGAGTATAAAAATCTGTTTGGAATCAAGTATTTTTCCGGAGACCAGTATGCCATTGGTGGTGTAGATCTATCCACAGGGGAGGAAACCGGAAATGGAAATACCACCATCACGGCTGCGTTTTCCGTGTATCCGGATTATGGAGCCTGTATCCGGCAGAGAGGATGGATGTTGAGCCGGGAACCTTATGCAAGTAAGGTGTCTGCGTATCGGAATAAAAACGATAAAAAATATTCAAAAGAAGATGCCAGAGGATTTATGAATGGAATCCGTGCGGCGGGCTGGGCAACGGATAGTTCTTATGTGGAAAAATGTGTGCAGCACATGGACAATTATAACCTCTACCGGTTCGATAACATGACTTATGAAGAGTACCAAAAAAGCGGAGGAGGAAACTACGATGGAACGGTGACGCCACTGATGCAGAGCATCGTGGATCATGCCGCTAATAATCAGGGAATTTACCCTTGTACCCCGGATATGTGCGCTCAGTGGGTGACTGGAATTTATCAGGCTGCAGGAGCACCAACAATCCCTTATGGGAATGCCATCGATATGTGGAACAACTATAAAAATACAGGAAATACCAGCATGGAAAACATTCCGCCGGGAGCCATTGTGTGTGGCAGTGGCTACGGAAGTATGGGCAGCATATATGGACATGTTGGGATCTATCTTGGGAATGGAATGGTGGCCAATAACCGGGGCTATTTTTCCGTGGAAAGTCTGGAAGAATGGTGCAGTTGGCAGACCGCAACCTGTCAGGGACATACGGGGTGGATCGGCTGGGTGTTCCCAGGTGGAGTTCCGACAAATTAGAACAAAAAGAAAGGATGAAAAGAATGAGAACTTACCGAGTTATGAAAAGTAAGAAAGGGGATAAAATGCAGTGAGAAAAAGAATCGGAATTATGATGGCAGCCATGATACTTTTGTGTGGGATTTTGACAGGCATCGGAATCTTTCTGGTTGTTCTGAAACAGGAGAAATTACCGGAACAGAAACCAGAAAAAGTGAAGCAGGAATTACAGAAAAAATCAGAAGAAACACTGGAAGATCCAAAGCAGAAACCAGAGGAAACAGAGCCAGAAAAGGAAGCAGAAGAACAAGCGGAGGAACCACTTTCTATGGAGCTTTCAGGGTTAAATGAGGAAGCACTTTCCATGATGGGAATTTCGAAAAGAGAAGTGGCAGATGCGTTGAGAACATGGACACAGGAACATGGATTTTCCAGTGCCACAGGAGCACAGTTCATGGAGCCGATGCTGGTACGATTTTCAGAAGAAAAATACAGCATGGATTGCCAGCTTCTTTTTGCAGATGGAGGCAATGGAATCCAGCCGGAGGATGTACAAACCAAGCTGACGATGGACTATTTCAAAGAGAAAAAGTTGTTGCAGATTCATCCATGAAAGGAAACCAAACTGCAAGGCAAAAAGAGAAAGGTTACAGATTGAATATTTTATAGTATCCAGGGGTCTTAGGGGCGTTCCCCTAACAAGATGGCAGGATGTTTGTTAAACATTATGCGTATCTTGCCAATTTTCCTCTGGGAAAATTGCGTAGAAAATCCGTAGATTTCTGGAAGTTTGCAATACAAAAGCATACAAATATGCTGTACAAATGTATGCTTTTTGCGCGGGAAGGAAAGAAAGGAGACGGCATGGCGAAACAGATGAAAAGTTTTCGGCTATCGGAAGAGGCAATCGCTGTGATTGAACACCGGAATCGGGAACTATATCGATCCGGTCAGGCGTATGTGGAATCCCTGCTTTTGGGAGAAAAGAAACGACCAATGGAGGAACAACTGCTGGAAGTTTTGGAGGAGATCAAAGGGGAACTGAACCGGCAGAATTATAAGTTGGAAAAGCTGCAGAAATGCTTGGATTCTGCATTGGAACAGAGGAGAAAAACAGAAGAGAACAGACTGCCATATACCCCGCCGCCCTCTGACATTATTTGAGGAAAAAATTTGGAAAATAGGATGATAGCAAAGGAGTAAACGTAATGAAGCTACAGGAACAATTAGAAAAAGTACAGAAAGATCTGGAAAAAGTTGAAGAGCGCAGAAAAGAACTGCAGAAAAAGGAGAAGGAATTACGAACCAAAATTGAATTGGAAACCGCAAAAGAAGAGGCGAAAAAGAATGAAGAAATCCGAAAGATTGTAGAAGAAGCCTATGGACAAGTGGACGGGGCAGATCTGGAAGCATTTCGTCAGTTTATGCAGGAACAGGCTGGGAAGAGGAAGCAACAAGAGGAAGAATTCAAAGGATATGATCTGGGAGGAATTTAAGTGAAGCGCAATGTATTGGTAGGTGTCCGATTTTCTCCAGAAGAGCATGCATATCTTTGTGAACAGGCAGAAAAAGATGTGGAAACCCAGAAGAGAAACGGGACGAAAAATCTGTCTGCTTATATCCGAAAACGAGTGTTGGAAAGGTCTGGATACCAAGAAGAAATACAGATCCAAAAATCCTTGAAAGAATTGACTTATCAGTTTCGGAAAATCGGGACGAACATCAACCAGGCAACCAAACAGTTACACATTGGATATGAGCCCATGGCGGCAGTTAGTCGACTGCAAAAAAATATGAACGTTTTGGAACGACAGCTGGAAGAAATGAAAGAGGAATTCAAACAAATTTATGGCAATCACAAAAATATTAAACATTAAATCCCAATCGAATCTCCACAATGCCATCGAGTATATTTTAAAGCCAGAGAAAACGAAAGAGCAGTTGTGGGTTGGTGGAAATGCCGGGAACACGACACAAGAGGTGTACCGAACCATGATGGATACCAAACAGACATGGGGAAAGCTGGATGGAAGAAAAGGATACCATATCATCATCAGCTGGAAACCAGGAGAATGTACGGAAGAAAAAGCCTATCAGATCATTCAGGAATTTTGTCAGGAATATCTGGGCGAGAACTATGATTATGTGTTTGGAATCCACACGGATCGGAAGCATTGCCATGGCCACGTTGTGTTCAATTCCGTGAATCGAGTTACTGGTTATAAATATCGTTATGAACGTGGGGACTGGGAAAAATTTATGCAGCCAATTACAGACAAGCTTTGTGTGAAATATGGGTTGCCGAAACTGAAATATGACAAAGGAAATCAAAAAGGGGTTTCTTATGGAGAATGGAAAGACGGTGGGAAAAGCAGCTGGAAAAAAATGATCCGTGCAGACATCGATTATGCCATTTCCAAGTCAGAAACTTATGAGGAATTTTTAGAGCAGATGGGATCCATGCATTACCAGATCCGGGAAGGAACATCCAGGGAAGAAGGAGAAATTTTGTCTTTGAAGCTGCCTGGACAGAAGAAGTACTGCAGAACGAAAAAGAAAACATTAGGGGAAGCTTATACAGTTGCTTCCATTCGGGAACGGATCGGGAAAGAATGGAAACGGTATCCTTATCCAAAGCCACCCAAAATAAAAGTTTGCCGAAGTCATGAAAGATGGAATAGAACGTATCGAATAGGAAAGTACCAGGCAAGCCATATCCGGGATATTTATGAGATTCAGAACCGGTATGCCAAAGGGAATCCTTATGCAGCCAATACAGGAGCCATGAGAAAACACTTGTCGGAAATCCGTAAATTGCGGGAGGATTGCAGGTATTTAGTAAGAATGGACATTCGAAGCAGGGCAGCATTGGAGCAACGGGAACAGGAGGTCTTACAAGAAGAAAAGCGTTTGAAAGAGCAGCGTAGTCTGGAGTGGGAGCTTCAAAATCATGGGATTTATCAAAAATATCAGGATCTGGAAAGCGAGTTGGCTCAGATCCCAGTATGGGAAGATCGATTTGAACAAGTGTTAGATGAACTGGAACGGTTGCAGGCACAATTGCCAAAGGGAGTGGATCAGATTCAAACGGGAAAGGAACAACTGCAGGAGATCCGTCAGGAGAAGCGATTGATTCGTCAGATCAAACAGATGGATGAAGAACACAAACAAATCCGAGCATTTCCTAAGCAATTGTTACATTCAGGATTAAAAGAAATTCGGAGGGATTCGAAGAAACCGCAAAGAAAAGGAGGCAAGCAGTGGAAAAGAAACAGGAAATAACAGAAGAACAGGTCAAAGAATATCAGATGCTTCTGGCACAATGGATGCAGCTTCCAAAGGATGCCTTGGAAATCCTAAATGAGGATATGCCGTGGCGTATCCGGGAATGGTTGTATGTATGTGCCCTGGATCAGATATCCGGGGCAGAATTACAAGCAATGAAACCACAAGGGCTGAAAAAGATCCAGGATATCCGGGCGAAGTTTCTCAAACAGAAGTTTCAGGATCGGCAGGAAATCCAAACCCAGATGAACGCATTGCAAAAGCAGATGGAAGAAGGGGTAGAGAAACAGGCAACTGTTTTGTCCAGACTACAGGAGGAAGTGTTACAGATTCTGCAGTATCTGGAGCAAGAAAAACAAACTTTAAAGGAGCGGGAAGAGCAGTGGTTGGAAGAACGGCGAAAATACAAGGAACAATTCCAGCAGATGGGAATAAACAGGATGGAAGAGGAGAAATCGTGGAGTCTTTGGAACCGACTGTGGAAGAAAAAACGGCGGAAAACACAGCTACATAGGAAACAGGCGCAAATGGATCAATTTGTCAAACAGGTGTTAGAAGAAGAGAAGTTTAGCCAGGAGCAAAAGAGTTATTTGCTGGATTGTCTGGAACAAGGCGAGGAAATGGAAGAAGTGTTGTATTTGGCAAAATCCTGTCTTTCCGTGGAACAAATGGAGCGAATCAAGCAGTTGCTTTCCGAGCATCCACAAATGTTTTGGGGCAGTCGGAGAAAGCCATGGAATCAAAAGAAAAAGGTAAAGGAGGGATAGCGTGATGAAGATACAGGTACAGATCTACCTGCCAGATCAGAATCAGGGAACAGTCTGGGGGTATGGAACCATTACCTTGGATCAGCTGCTGACATTTCAGATACGGATTTTGACATGCGAAAAAGGAGCAGGAATCAAGGAGGCCTTTGTCAGCTTTCCCAGAAGAAAGCAGGGAGAACGATGGGAGGACTTGGTAATCGTGGAAGATTCACTACGAAACCAGATCACAGAGGCAGTCCGGGAAGTAATCCAGATGGAAATCACAAAAGATTTGTATCTTCCCCCAATTAAAGTTGTGCATCTGCAGATATTTCCGAAAGGAAAGAAGAAATTCCTTGTAGGAGAAGCAACGATCCGTGTCCTTGGAGTTACGGTGAAAGGGATTCTATTAAAACAAGGGAAATATGGGGTGTTTTGCCAGATGCCCCAATATTACAGTGAGAAAAAGGGATACCAAGATGTGATATACAGTCCTTCCAAACGGCTACGGGATGCGATTTTTCAGACTGTATTGGAAACTTATCAGGAACGACAAAAGGAGTAGATATGGAGAACGAACGAGGAAAACAGGAAGTATTGATGGCACTGCAAGGAGTCGGCAGACTGGGGATTATGATGGATCCGGTATTTAAACTAACAGCGGCAGGAACAATCCTGCTGATCCAGCACTTTGCGAGAATGTATAAAGAAGGACTATTAAACCGAAGGGAATTTCAGAATTTTCAGGAATTTGCCAAGCTGACCGAAGGAAATTATCAGATTGTAAACATTCCTATAGGAAGTTGGAAGGAGTTAGAAAAAGCCGGATTTGTCATCCAAATGGAAGAGCGAGGGGTTCGGTATGTAGAACTGCCGGATTTGAATCAGGCAGATGGACTTGTACAGGTGGCAATTTATGGAGAAGATAAGTTGAAATTTCAAGCCTGGTATGACCGGTTTTTAATGGCAGCGATGAAAGGGGGAGAGCATGAGTTACGGGATCTGAACAACCTGACCAGTGGAAGAACCAGTATTGTCAGTATTCCGATTGAGCAGAATGTAGACTTGCTAAAGGATGATTTTGATGTTCTGCAGGTAAATTATTCTATGCTGCCAGACTTAAATGTAGGCGATGGAGACATACAGGTTGTGGTGGCCAATGCGGATCTTGCAAAAGTGGAGCATTGGTATCGAATGTATCAGGAACAGTGTCTGACAGATGGAAAAGAAATTCCAGACTTTCACACTATTGATATGGGAAAGTACCGAGAAACAGGTGCTATGGATGAAGAATCCTATGTGGATACGTCTTCGAAAGAAATACAGGAAGCTGTCAGCAAATATGAAGGGCAAGAACCGGGAGAATTAGAACAAAAGGTATTGAAACAGGAACAATCGATCAGATCAATGAATAATGAGCAGTATCAGGAGTTTCATAATAATCCAGAGTTTATTGAAATCACAATCAATCATGAGACACTGGTCCAGGAGTCTCAATTGGCAAGTAGCTGGGATATGGAAAGGCGTGGAATGTTTGCAAGCAGAATTCCAGGAACCTGGGGAGATGGAGAGCAGACGTTGGTGTTACCTACAGAGCAGGTATTTCGAACAGATGATGGAAAAACATACATCGGATTTGTGGAACGAAAAGAGAAGCAGCTAATCTTAAATGCAGATGGAAGTATGGTTCCATCTGAAAAAAGAAGTACAGGAGAACGGTTGTATGCAGAACGGTATGAACCTGTGTCCAGAAAATTTGGTAAGAAAGAATCCCTGCAGAAAAATACTGCAGAAAAAGAAATGATTCAAAATGTAATAAAACAGGCTCCATCCAAGGTTCCGACCATTCCAAAGAAAGGAATCTAAGATATGGTAGAGAGACGAAAATTACCATGGGGACTTTTACTCAGTTTATTTGTATTGCTGATGGTTACTGCGTATTATCTGAGTGGTCTGGCAAAACTGGAAGGGGTAACATTGGAAAATTGGCAGAATCAGTTTGTCTACATCTTGTTGCATCCATTGCAGAATTGGTGGAATGATCTGACATTTACGTTTCTTGGAATTGCGCTGATTGTGTGGATTGGGATTGTTACCTATCTGATGGATTATTACCGGAACCGACAGATGGGAGTGGAGTATGGCTCCGAGCAGTGGGCAGATTTAAAACAGATTCAGCGAAATTTAATGAATAAAGATCAAACGAAGAATACACTGTTAAGCAAAAATGTGGCTGTAGATAATGGAAAACTGTCAAATATGAATCTTTTGATCCTGGGAGGGTCGGGAAGTTATAAATCCACATCATTAGTTATTCCCAATATCCTGTTAGCTTCTATGACCAATGTTGTGTTGGATATTAAGGGGGAATTGCTGCGAAAAACAGGAAATTATTTAAAAGAGAAGCATATCGCAGTAAAGGTGCTAAACCTCATCAATCCGGAAGAGTCTGACCGATGGAATCCTTTTGTGTATATTCGGGATGAAGTGGGACTGGTAAAGTTGATTACTAACCTGCAGGAGTCCGTAAAGCCACCGGATGCAATGAAAGGGGAGCCGTTTTGGGATCAGGCCGTCAGTCTGTATCTCATGTCTTTATTTTCCTATGAGTGGCTGCGGCAGGAACGGGAGAAAAAAGAGCATCCGGAACAGTACCAGGCCGCTACATTGCCACGGGTTTTAGCATTGGCAAATTTAGAGATGCAGCCAGGATCGGAAGAAAACAGTACCCGGTTACAGGAAAAAATGGACGATCTTGCAAGAAGATATGGCCCGGAATATCCACCGGTACGGGATTACCGGAAACTAAAGGGAAATATGGAAGCCCAAGAAACAGTCAGTTGCGTAATCTTAATGGTAAACGCTATGTTGCGATTGTGCGAAACACCTGCAATCAAAAGAATTTTAGAAGCTGATGATATGGAGATTCGAAGTCTGGGAACCGGGGCAGAAAATATTCCGGGGAAAAAGACGGCGTTGTTTTTGGTTATGCCAGACAACGATCCGTCTTTTAATTTTTTGATTTCCATGTTTTATACCACCATGTTTGATGTGCTGATCCATACGGCAGATCATGAATGTGGAGGGGCATTGCCGATTCATGTCAGACTATGGGCGGATGAATTTTATGCAGGACCAAAACCAAGTAAAACAGAATCTTTGATGGGAACGATCCGGGGAAGGAATATGTCCATTGTTCCGATTTTACAATCCATTGCACAGATCAAAGCCTTGTTTCAACAGGATAAGTGGGAAATCTTTGTGGAGAACTGTGCCATTACCATCTATATGGGATCGGGTCCAGGAGCTAAAAGTACCCATAAATATATTTCGGAGCTGCTGGGGGAGATGACCATTGACGTTCGGAATGATGGGCGGACATTTGGGGCACACGGAAACTCCAATATTCAAAATCAGAAACTGGGAAGAAGTCTGATGACTCCTGCGGCAGTTAAACGAATGAGCCGAAAACATTGTCTGATCTTCATCGAAGGTCAGTATCCAATTTTCGATGAAAAGGCAATCCCATTTTACACCCCGGAGTGGAAGCAAATGGAACAATTAGCTGGGAAGACGGGATATCATCACCCAGTGAAAGTAATTTTTGATGAAGAACAGCGATTATATTTCACCCTGGAATCGAAAAAGCAGATTCAGTTTTTGAATCGGGAAGAACGGGATGCCTATCAGGAGATGGCAAAAAAAGAAGAGGGGATCTACTACCGGGAGATTGATCGGGAAGCCTTTTTGTATTTGAATTTCCGAAAGTATCCAAAGCCAATGGAACAGGAGATTGAAGCACAGTTTATGCAGGCAAGAAAAGAGCGGGCAGAATCCGTCAGACAAACAGTAGGAGCGGGGCAATCACAGGTTCCAGAAGATGTAACATTCTTTCAGGATTTGAAGGAAAAGCAAAGATTTTCAGATGTACAACAATATGATCTGTCAGGCAGCATTTTGGAATGTATGGAGCGATATGCGGATCAGCTGAGTATAGAGCAGAAAGAAATGATTGTCGAGTGTCTGGAAAAGGGGTTGACAGAAGAGCAGATCAAAAGATTGATGTTCCGGCCAGCGGATGAAATGAGAAATTATCAGAGGGCGTATTTGTTGAGCAATAGCATAGGGGATTTGTAGTTGAAAGCGAAATAGGAATATTGTATTTAATAGCCATAGAGAAAATATAAATATTAAATACAATATCCTGTTTAAGGTCTAAAAATATACTATTAAAGGTCAATAGCTTAAAAAATAAAAAGATATTGTTATAATAAATTCGATTGAATCATTATGAATTCTAAGGTATTTAATAGGAGTAGCTGTTTGTCAGGCGGAAGTTTTTCAGAAAGAAGCTTTATTTGTTCAGAAATAGAAGCTGTTTCTGGGGCAACGAAAATATCGCAAAGAATGTCCTGGGGTGTTACATCTAAGGCATTGGCAATACTACAAACATATTCAATCGAAACGGTAGAGGAACCTTTTTCAATTCGGTTCATAAAACTAGATGAAATATGAATAGCTTGGGCAAGATCATACTGTGTTAATCCTTTGGAAATGCGTAAACATCTAATACGTTCACCAATTTGCATGTTGAAACCTCCTTTGCTTCCTTCTTTCATTTTAGCAATAGTATTGACAGAAATGAATTTACGTATTTGCAATATATTTACAAATACGAAATATCGAGATACTATGGAAATAAAGGAGGTTGTAGTAAAATGTTATATAACGGTGTTGAGGTTCAGACCATTAAATTGGTTCTTTCAGGAACAGAGAGTACAGGCATATCTAGTAAACAAGTTCTATTGAATTGTATTGTTTATCTAACGGAGAAATATAGAGAAAGTCGAGAGTTTTCTTATTTAGAAAAAGCTGTTTGGCATATGTATGCATATTTGGAATTGGGATTTTCCTATGCAGACGGAGAAGAAATTTTTCAAACAGTTCTTGATTTTTTATGTTTAACCCGTGAAGAAGTGTTTCCCATTCAATATTTTGGAAAAAAAGTTGCATTAAATAAAAGCGCAATACGGAAGATTTTAGGGAAGTGGAATCCAAAGTTACATTCCATGAAAGTGTCGGAGGCAGTGAATGACATCTTAGGGAATATAAAAAATAAGAATACAGGGACATACATCTATCATTCTGGAAAAATCATTAGCAAAAGTGACAATGAGAACTTATGGGAGAAAACATTTAAATTATATATTCAAGAAGAAGCAATTCTTTATGACGTGAATAAGAAAGAATACTACACATTTTGAGGGGAATAGACATGATAAGAATAGGAATTGTCGATGATGAAGAAATCATGAGATTGAAGATTCATCAATGTATAAAGGAGATTTTAAAAGAGCAGGAGTCAGTAGAAATCAGAAGCTATGATTGTGCGGAAGATTTTTTAGAGGAGGTCCAGAAAAAGACACGTTTTGATATTCTGTTTTCAGATATTCAGATGCTGGAAATGAATGGATTAGAGTTGGGAAAAAGATTACAAAAAAACGTGCCGAATCTTTATATTATCTATATTACTGCGTATATGGAATATGCGGTGGAAAGCTATAAGATTAGTGCGTATCAATATATATTAAAAGAGGATATGGAGATACGCTTGCCACAGATTACACGTAAATTATTAAATCAAATACAACATGAGTATGCACAATTCCGTGTTGTAGGAACAAATGGGATACAAAAGAAAATATATTTTAGAGATATTATATATGTGTATAAAGGGAAAGAAACAAAATATGTGTATTATGTGACGACAGAAGGAGAGTATAAGGAGAGGATTTCTTTAAATCAGGTTTGGGAACTTTTAGAAGGAAATGGATTCTTAAAGATAGAGCGTGCGTACCTTGTGAATGCCAAACACATTTTGAAATTGGAAGGAAATAAATTATTCTTAAGTGATCAGAGCCAACTTTCCATTAGTCGCTATCGGTTAAAAGAGGTGAAATTAGATATTGCGAAATATTGGGGAGGGAGATAGATGCTACAAGCATTTACAGGAAAAGTGTTATTATTGTTTTTGTCCTTGTGGGAAATATGGATATACTATCAGTTTTTATATGCTACATGTATTGAAAAGACCCAGCTATTAAAGTGGCAACGAGTGGTGATGCAAATCAGCATTTGGAGTACAGGTGTGTTAATGGCAATCAATCGAAGCATCTTATTTTTTTCTAATACGATGTTTTTATTTATTATCATTTTAGTAGTATTGATAATTTTGCTTATTGAAAGAAAGGACTTTATTCTTCTGGTAAGTATAACAATTGTTTATTTTTCAAGTATTGCATTGCTAGATTTTTTCTTTGCTTTCTTCGGGATGTGTATGATAGAAGATATGTTTGCTGAGAACATTTATTTTTCAGGACATCAGATAGAGAAAATAGTAATCTATTTTTGCAGTAGAAGTTGTGCTGCTTGTATTTTAAGTAGTATTAAAAAATATGAGGTAGAAAAAAGTATTGACAGATTTAAATATATATTCTTAATGATGGGGGTATCTTTTTCTATTTTGGTGAGAGGATATCAAGTGATTATTTCAGATATGGCGATGGGAAGACGAGAATTGCAAGGAAGTAAATCGCTAGTTTCTATGTCAGTCGTAATTGCCGTGCTTATTTTTTTGCTGATCTTATGGGTGAAAAATAGAATTCTTCAAGAAGAAAACAATACTCTTGTCATGGAGGAACAATTACAGCATCAAAAATATTGTGAAATGATAGAAGTTATGGAACAAAATCGAGAATTGATCCATGATACAAAGCATCATTTTCTGGTTGTTCAGGAATATCTTAAAAATGAGGAATATGAGAATCTGCAGAAGTATATAAAGCAAATAAGTGACGAATTCCAAAGAACAGTACCTAAGGTCTATACAGGAATTAAAATCTTAGACTTTATCTTGGAACAAAAAAGAGTGGTGGCACAAAAATCAGGTATTCGATATGAAATAGATACCATGTTATTGACCGGAATTCCAACAACAGAGCAGGAGACGTGTGCCCTATTTGGTAATTTATTAGATAATGCAATCGAAGCTTGTTGTTTGGTAAAAACGGAAGAAAAATGGGTAAAAATTCAGATTAAACAGATCAACCAGTTACTTTCAATAGAGTTGCTTAACACGTTTGAAATGCCTTGCATAAGAAAACAAGGTGTTTTTGAAACAATAAAAGAAGAAAGGGGTGTACATGGATATGGGATAAAAAGTATGCAGAGAATAGTAGATAAACATCAGGGGCTTATTACATATGAAGAAAAAGAAAAAATATTTATTACGAAAATAACATTTTTTAATGTGTGAGTATCGAAGTTCAAAGGAGAAATGGAAAATGGCAGATAGTAGAGTGTTAGAAATGTATGCGGGGAATTTATTGGAAGAAATGCAGGAAATCGAAAAAATGATACCAGAAGATCAAGAGAATGAAATAGTATCTTCACACACCGTAGGGTGCAGTGCATTTTTGACAATTTATTGTTGTTAAAATATAAAAAAATTTTTATGAGCAGAGTGTGGTGAAAAAGCATTCTGCTCATTTTATATGTATGTTTATAGAGTGGCGGAGGAAGAGAGAGATGAATTTAAAAAAATCGTATTATTTGTCGGAGCGAATATATGAAACAATGAATTGTGAAGAAAAACAGTCTGAGGCAAGAAAGAAATATTGGAGAAATCTGTTGGGAGAAACAATGTTCGATCAGATGTATAAAGAGAACATAAATTTTTATGGATATGTGAATGGAAATGAGTATGCAGTTAGAGAGAATGTGAAATTAAAGAAACGTTTTATGGGATTTTATCATAACATGATTTGCCTGGAACAGAACTTACAAATAGAGCAGAAATTAGAGGAAAGTATTGAGTTTCCACGATTTTATGATTCTTTTTTACAATATGGACAGGTATTGTTCGCAAAAAAAATAGGCAAAAATTCTGACGTGATTTCTGAGCACGTATGTCAGTGCTTGCAGATGTATTTGGCAAATATATTGCAAGAAGTATGCCTTAGAACATTGATTGCAGAAATGCATCTGTATAAACAGCAGAAAAAACTCCAAGGAAAAGATGAAAGAGAGAAGTATGAGTTTTTCCATTCAGAGATAGTGGGAACCAGTGGTTTTAAAGAAGAACTGTTTGAAAAATATCCGGTTTTATGGAGATGTATCGAAGAAAAAATTCAGCAAGCTGTTGGATATTACGTTGAAATAGTAGAAAATTTTGTAGATAACAAGATAGAGATTCAGAAGAAATTTTGTACAGGAACTTCTATAAAAAGGATTACGGATATAAAATCGGGGTTGTCTGATGTGCATAATCAAGGGAAAAGTGTGGTAGTGGTTACACTGGATGATTCCTTGGAGTTGTTATATAAGCCAAGAAGTATGGAAAATGAACTGGGATTTTTGAACTTGTTAAAATGGATATCTGATAAGGTGGGATTAGATTGTTATCAATATCCGATTCTATCTTATGAGAATCATAGTTGGTGCAGTATCGTGAAACACGATAGCTGCGATACGGAAGAACAAGTGAAAAGATATTATCAGCGTTTCGGGATACAACTTGTTTTAGTATATTTTCTGGGAACAAGAGATCTGCATTTTGAAAATGTGATTGCATCTGGGGAATATCCAGTGTTGGTCGATTTGGAAGCTCTGACTTATGGAAAAAGGGAACATAACACAGAGGAAATAAAAGACGCTATCAATCAGCATTTGGCAGATTCGGTATTATGTTCGGGGCTTCTTCCTTATGCCTGGCAAAATTTGAACATCGATAGTAGTGGGATTTCAGGAAAAGGTGGGCAGAAATATGGCTTTAAAGTTCCGGTAATCGTTAATAGAAGAACAGCAAATATGAGAATCGAATATCGATATCCTGAGACAAAAGGGGTTCAAAATTTAGTGAAAATAAGAGGGAAGGACTGTGATCCGATTCAATATATACAGGATTTATTGGATGGATTTGAACAAGCGTATGTAAAAATTTTGGAAGATAAGGAAGAATTATTACAAAGGTCATCTTTTCTGCAGAACTTAAAGAGCCGATATGTGGCAATGAATACACAGCAATATAGTATGCTGTTGTCTGCTTCTTATCATCCCAGTGTGATGAGAGACGGGGCGGAAAGAGAAACTTTATTCTATTCATTATGGAAAGGGAGAAATGGAGCGGAACAGGAAATTGTGGAGAGAGAAATTCAAGATTTGTTAAATGGAAATATTCCTTATTTTTCCTGTTCGGTGTATGGAAAACATTTGATACATAATGGAAAAGAAATTTCTAAAGAGTATTTTTCAAAGACGGCATGGGAAGTATTCATTGAGAAAATCGAAAAAATGAGTGTTTCAGATATGAACGTACAAAAAGAATATATTCGAATGGCAATTACACTTTTTTCAGGAAACCGATGCAATTATGAAAATCATGTCTATTCTATAGATGATAAAAAGTGGAAGGAAAGAAGAAATCAACTTGAGAAGGTTACAATAGAACAATTAGAAAGTAGGATATTACGACATGCAATATGGAATCGCGAGAAAACACAGGTAAATTGGTTAACGACTCAATTATCGGATCAAAATGGTGAGAGTTGGAGACTTTTGCCAATGAATCATTATTTATATAGTGGCCTTGCAGGTATGTTACTTTTATTCTATGAGCTAAAAACAGCGAAGAGACCACAGGCAACGAAAGTGTATGATACATTAAAAAATGAAATGTTCATATATACTGAAAATGGGATACGTTCTTTCAAAAATTTGGATTCCAGTAAGACTGGACTTTATGAGGGAGAGGGATCTATCGTTTATGCGTATTTGTGTTTGTATAAAAGAAGCAATGAACAGATTTATTTGCGATATGCTGAAAAACATTCCGAAATTGTTAGAAAATTATTGAAACAAGATCAGAGATATGATCTGTTATCAGGAAATGCAGGAGCAGCGTGGAGCTTTTTATTGCTTTATGGCAGTACGGGAAATGCGAGGTTTTTGCAGACCGGAGAAGAAGCTATTCAAATCTTATTAAAATCAGCAGAGGTGCAAGAACAGGGGATTGGATGGAGAATACAAGAAGAAATTCCACCAATGTCTGGCTTAGCTCATGGGAATAGTGGGATTTTAATTCCGATTCTTGCATTGAGTAAGTATACAGGACGAACTATGTATGAAGAAATTGCAGATAAGACCTGGAACTATGAAAATTCGTTGTATAATCCGGCAATAAATAATTGGAAAGATACCAGAGAACAGGGGAAAGTAGTATCTTCTAATCCTATTGGATCAGTAGCATGGTGCCATGGTGCGTCTGGAGTTTTGTATTCCAGAATTCTGTGTTATGAGTTTGCAGAGGATAAAAAATGGAAAAATAGATTGGAACTGGATATCAAAAGAGCTTATAAAAAATTGAAGGAGTATTGGAAAAGAGATAGTGATTCTCTGTGCCATGGTAATTGTGGGAATTTGTGGATTTTGAAAATTGCCCAGGAAAAAATGAAAGAATATGGGATATCAATTGCAAGAAATTGGGATGTTGAGCTGGTTAAAGATGAGTTAGAAGAACAAATTGTTCATTTATTACCGCAAGAACAAATAAATTTTGGATTTATGAACGGGTATGGAGGGATACTTCATAAATATTTATATGATATAAATGTTTTTGATAGTTATATCAACCTTAACTTTGCAAAAAAGTTACACTAAACGTTTTGAATACAAAGCGATTTCCCTTTTGGCGGAATTGTGATTTCCAATAAAACGGAGTGGCGATTTCCATACACCGGACAGGTGATGGATTTCAGCCCGGATTATTCATGTGAATATTCTTGCGGATCGAAATCTCCAATCCAGAAATTTGGAAATCAGAGTTCCAGTACTCGGAAATCGCCTTTTGGTGCTTGATTACGTGTCCGTTTCTATGGGAATATTCGTCAAGGCCTTGCCGCATCTGCGGTGCGTAGCAGCCTTTACCAATATTCTCGTAGAAATTATGATTCGGTATGCACAAAAGAGAATATAAAAAGTGATTTCCATATCACCGGACAGCTGATGGAATCTCACCCAGAATATTCAAGCGCGTAATATCACCGACTTCTGCTATGAAATCAGCTACCGTTGTCATTCCTATTCCTTTTATTTCAAGCAACTTTTCCGCATACTCGATCTACTGGCACAGTTCTTTAGTCAGGTTATTGACACACTCAAGATGTTTTGTCTGGAGTTCATAACTCTCTATCAGATTCACTATTTTTTAATAATCTTTCAAACTCATATTCTAATAAAGAATAATAATGCATACCAATATAATTATTTTTATATACGCACCTATTCTCCAAATAGCCTTCATATATAAATGGAGTCTTCTTTATCAATTGCAACATTTGAAAATTAACATCTAATACTCTTACTTCTACTCTTTCTACCTTTTTATTTGAAAACAGATACTTTATAATCGAATTCATTACTAACATCGTATAAATACTTTTCCTATATGACATATAAACTATAGGAATTGCGTTTTTAATCCCTAAATTTACTTTAATATTGGGACAAAAAATACCTAATTTTTGCTTACTGTTTCTGATAATCATAAACTCACATGCTACCTTTTCATCTATTCCAATGAACATTTGAAAATCCTTTTGCTTAAAGCATTCTTTTACATATATCTTTTCTTCTATACTTTCTACCTTCTTAAATTCTATATTATATAAAGTTTCTGGTCTAAACATATACCGATCTTCCACTATTTCCTTTCACATTATTGCTCTTTAAACTACTAGTTGGTGCTAGAATATCATAGTTATCCACTATAAAAATATTTTGACTTAGTTCACTATGTGATTCTATTTTTTAATTCCACGATTTTAGAGCAATTTACTTTCTTCCATATTTTAATTACTGCTTCTAATATATCATTATATATTTACTATGCCCAAAATAAATCTGGATTATCTATAACCAAAATATTATCCTTCTTAACTATTAATGAATTCTTGGGAATTAATTCGAGGAATTCTCCTTGCATATCATAACAATCATCTGAGATAAAAGGTCTTTGAAACCTATATAATTTTACTATTAATGCTCTAAAATATAAAAATGCATTTATTCTCTTTTCCTCACAAATATTTTCAATTACTACTTTCCTCTTTGCGCCTAAATATCGCCTTAATTCCTCTATAGATAAATATTCACCAAATACATTCATAAATAATAATCCATAACTTGAGTCTATTGCTATCCACTTACCTAATTCTTGTATATATGCCTCTACCATAAAATGAGAATCATTTGTACGTTTTTCCTTCTGAAGGCAAATAATATAACGGGATTTTATTCCTAAACTCAAATATAGCGCATTTAATATTACAGCCATATTTCTACAATTAAATTTGGTTCCATTTGATATCAATTCACTTGCCGTACATTTCATATTGTAATTGTCTCTAGATGCATGTGAAAAGTTTACCATCAACCACTCTAATCCTTTTTTCACTTTTATCAGATTATTGCATTTTTCATTCCTCCCTATTATGTCTTCACTATTTTTTAAAAACTGATTATTACAATATTTGAATGCTATTTTATCCTTACTTATCGATTCATACTTTTCTAACAATAAACGTCGTCTGTCAATTCTATATGTTGCTTTTACATATTCGTCTCTTGATATCGAAAAAAGTTTAGCACAACTCACTGTATTCCTTTTTTTATCAAATAAGGATATATGAAATTGATCTACTAATTTCTGATATCTAAATAAAAATTGACAATATAAAAATATTATTTCTTCATCTGATATACATTTAAAAAAACATTCTTTGTCATAAATCTCATGACATGGAACTGAAATTTTAATTTTTTTCTGTTCTACTATAATGTATATATCAAATTCAAATTCAATTCTATAATATTGAACCTTCATAGAATTCACATCTTTCATTCTCCACTCTCCGCCTAATGTACTCTTGTATCTTATTTTCAAGTTGCTTTCGCTTTTCTTCTTTACATCCTCTATAAGGTTTTATATCTTGTAATGGACATATTATCATACAATTGGGTAAATACTTACATTGTCTACATAGTTCTGAAATTATTTGCATTGTCCATTGTATATTTAATTTCTCATCAAGATACATATTTCCTTTTTTATCTAAATATCCTATTTCATTTTTATATTTTAATTCATATTTTTTTTGAATATAATGATGGCATTTATAAACCTTTAACTCGGGATCAATAACAAAACCATTTCTTTTACTGGCTAAACAACAGGATGCTACCATACTTTCTAAAATGTCATTTCTATCTTTATTCAAAACCTCTCTCTCATCAAACAATTCATTGCTCATTTTTTTAATTCTTTCTCCTCCCCAATCTTTAATTGGAAACTGAAATAATTGAAATCTCTTATCATCTTGAAATAATTGATTAAATATCCTAATAAATTTTTGACATGAAGTATAATTTTGCTTGCTTACATTATTTCTAATGACTATTCTAAATGTACGATAAATAGGTGCATATTTTTTAATTTGTAATAAATTTTTTATTATAACATCATAAGTGCCCTCTCCACTTTTTAATGGCCTATACTTATCATGCCATTCTTTATTTCCATCAATTGTCACTTGATAAAATAAAATGTTTTGATTAAGTAATTTTAAAAATGTTTTATAGTCTAAGAAATATCCATTCGTTGTTATAGAACCAACATAAGGAACCTGTTGTAATCTACAAATAGATTTTACCTGAGATGAAATTAGTATAATTTCTTTTCTAGCTAATAGAGGTTCACCCCCAAACCAATCAATAAATATACTTTCAAAATGTTCAACATTTTTTTCAATATATTTTATAAAAACACTAGAAAATTCGCTATCAATTGTTTTAGGCATTAATTCTTCGTAACAATACTCACACCTAAAGTTACATGCTGTAGATGCCATAATGGTCAATTCTAATTTAGGTTTCATTTTATCTTTCTGTAAATTTTCTATACATTGCTTTTCCTCTTTTTCTAAATCAGGACACAACATACCATACTCTATCAAATTTCCAAAATCTTTTTGGAGTTCTTCTTCTGATAAACTTACTATACTTTTTTTTAAGTTTTTCAAAACAGAATCCTTGATTTTAACTACTTTTTTCGAAACACTGTTGTATATCCATATATCATCATCCTGTCGAGCATAAAAATTATATTTTGACTCTTTCATAACTCTTTGCTCCCTTCTAATTCTTCAATTGCTTATTTATAATTTCAATTAATTCGCCAATTGTTAAGTTTTCATCAAAACTTAATTGCTCCTCTGAAAAGAAAATATTATATATATTTTCAATAACACAAATTATTTCCATCATTGTTAAAGAATCAATCCCTAAATCAAGAAATACTCTTGTTTGATTTGTAATCTCTTCAAAATCCAATGTATCTACATCTTTCAAAATCATTACCATATCTTTTAGATCCATCATGCCATTTCCTTCCAATGCTATTTTTTACTAATAATTATCAAATGATCCATATTTTTTTTCATATTTTAAAGCAAACCTAAAACAACATATTCCTATAACCATCCATACTATATTAACTATAAAATATGTTCCAACTAAACTGACTGAAATATTTGCCCCTAAGTATACTTTCCTTACTATATCTATTCCACTGGTAAACGGTATTAAATACACGAAATCATTTCTTGATGGAGACAGGGTATTAGTAATAAACAGTAAAAGTGTTTGTATTACAAGAACTAACGATCCCACACTCTTTTCACATACGCATATACTTCCAAAAATTAATCCCATACCATACATACCTATAAGAGTTGGCAGACTAATTAATATTGCTAGCGTCAGAATAGATATATCTTTGAGATTGTATCCAACTACAATACCAGCAAATAAGATTATCCCCACATATGTTACGAGATGGATAAGACAACTAACTAACAATCTAAAAAATAATATACCTTCTATGTGGTATTTTGACTGTAATCGAATTTCAAAAATCCCATGGGCTGTTTCTGATGAAATTGTTCCTGTGCAATACCCTAATGCAGCACTTGCATTTTGCCAAAAAATATAACCTATCAAGACCAATATATTTCCACTTTCTTCGCTCGTATTATAAAATGTTACAAAGCCTTCGCTAACCCCCATAAAATAAATAATTATAAATGTTCCCGTAAAAACAACCAAATCCATCAATAACCCTATGCGATATCTTAAATATTCTTTAAAATCTAAAATTATCTCCCACTTAATAGCATTTATATAACCTTTCATTTATTTTTCACCAGCCTTTTTTTCGCCATGTATATATTCCTAACCTCATCTATCCCTTTTGCACCCTGTATTTCCCCCATATTTTTACCATTAAATAAAAAAATATAATGATCGACCATTTCATTTAAAAACTCCAAATCATGCGAAGATACTATAAAGGTTTTTTGATATCTTGTAGCTAAATACTGAATTAAATTTTTCATTTCTACTTGCGAATCAATATCTAATCCATTTGATGGCTCATCCATTATTAAAACCTTCATATCTGTACACAATCCACATAATAGCATTGCCTTCTTTTTTTCTCCCATAGATAAAGTTTCAACCCTTCTCTCTAAAAATCCCTCAAAGTTTAATATACTAGAAAATTGCCTAATAAGGATTTTTACTTTTTTTTCTTTTACACCTTTCATCGCAGCAAAAAACATAATATTATCATATACTGTATTTTTATAACGAATTCCTCTTTCTCCCGCTGGAATAAGTACTACATTTTTTTTACACCACTCTAAATAATTCTTACTTCCATCTACTTCTATTGCTCCTGTTGAATATTCTAGTAACCCCGTCAATACTTTTATAAATGTCGTTTTTCCTGCTCCATTAGGTCCTAAAACACCCCAAATAGAGTTTTTATTTAAATCGATTTTCGTACTAAAGTCAAACAATACTTGTCGATTTTTATAAAACTTATTTATTTCTTTTATTTCTATCATTTTTTCTCCTTATCAATACTAACTTTGTTGAAAAAACTCTATACACATTTCATACAGTTTATCCATATCTTCCTTTTTTCCATTAATATAAACTTTCATACAAAACTTATCTGATAATACCTTCTTTATATTCCTTTCATTTTCCACCGTTATCCGTTCTGTTTTTGTATTAGATATATTCCAATCATACTTTTTCTGAAAGGGAAAAACTACAATGGCTATTACTTCTGTCAAATAATAATTTTTTAAAACTTGTATTGTGCGATTTATGTAATTAATATCATCATTATAATTTACACACAATATACAACAATCCGGTTCAAATGCAATTAAAGCATTTTGCTGGTGATAAGTTAAGAATCTTATATTTCCAAATTTGAGAGGAATAGTATTAGATTGTATTCCCATCAGAAGAATATCCTTACTTCCTATTTCAAAAAAACTATTATTAAGATATAAAATTTCTTCTTCTGGTATCATCTGGTATTGATTTTCATATCCATTAGAAAACGCTACGTCCATACCAAATAATTGTGCTGTAGGTTCTGTTCCAATCTGTCCTATTTCATAACCATCATTTAAAAATCTTCTTCTCAAAGCTAATTGTAAATTATACTTTCCTTGGCTTGGACTAGTTCCAACAATTGCCAGCGCAGGTGAATTCAACTTATGACAACTACCATAAGGAAATTTTGTAATATTGGTCTGTTTTATCAAATGAGTCATAAGAAAATTTCCATTTTTTCTAATTTTGTCTAATATTACTTCGTAGTCTTTCTGGTTAACTTCATCAAAAAAGAAACTATTTTTTTTATATTGTGCGCATTTTTCTAAAATTATTTTATTATAATTTTGTCTAACTATGCTATTTATAACTTTTAAATGCCCAACAATAATGGTATCGAAATCCTCTTCCCACTTTATATCAGAGAATGGTTTTACCTTTAAACTTACTATTGACTCACCAAATATAAAATCACGTGTACTCTTTTGTAAATTTGATGAATACTCATAGTCATAAACACCAGCTATCTTAAAATTTAGTAAATCTGAATTTGCCAATAATGCAATCGTTTCTTTATTACATGGGAAAATAATAGCTTTTTTTATTTTCTGAATATGCAACCAATTTTTCTTTTGTTCATTCATTTCAACTTTTTTTGGAAATTCTAAATTTACTATTGCATCATCTGACAATCGGTCTTTCACATCATCTATCTCTATATCTTTATTTTCCATCTTGTATTCTGCAATTTTAGCAGTAATATAAGGTGCTGCAAAACTTGAACCACTTACATATTTATAACCACTTTTTCCCCAAGGTAATCTCTGATTGCCCGCATATCCTAATACCTCAACCAAAGAATTTTTTATATAATAATATTGATTTGTATTTCTTACTAATCTATTCCATGACACACCAATAGTATTATCAAACGCCGCTGGATATGAAATACTTCCCTCATTATCATATGCAGATATAATAAATTGCTTTTTCTCACATAACTTGTTGCAAATATCGTACAAACGTTTGTATTCTTTTATATAAGTTATCCCATTACTAAGATGTATAAGATCAATATCTGAATAATTACCTTCAATATCTTTTAACACGTTGATTATTTCATCTTCTGTCGTTATATAACCTTCTTCAAACAATTTAAAAGATATGATTTCTAGCTGAGGAATAATTTTGTATAGTATGTATGCAATTGCAGTTCCATGACCAATATTATCCTCTTCACTATTACAATATAGCTTCGTCTTTACATGACTAATTTTACATTGTTTTAGCTCTTCTCTTTTCCCGTTGACTCCACTATCGATAATTGCTATTTTCATATTCTAATCTCAGTCCTTTAACTGTTATACAAAATTTTTAAATTTTATTTTTTGAAAAATAAAATTTAATCCAATCATAAAAATCCCTAAATGATTTTAATTTTTCAAATTCACTAAAGTCATTTGTAATTTTAATCATAAATGTTTCTTCCAACTCTATAATAACTTCTACAAATTGTAATGAATCCAATTGTAACGGTAAATCATAAAACTCTGGCTCTTCAAAATATATTCCCACCTTTTGAAAAATTTCTAATAATTTTTCTTCAATACTAAACTCTTCAATAAACATTACATTTCCTCTACTATTTCAATATTTTATAAAAGAGCAATTTCCCAATTAGTTATAAATGTCTTATTGTAGAAATTGCTCCTTCCTATAATTATTTATTTTTTATTATTTGTGTTCTGGAGTAACTTAGGTATACTCGATAAATTTCTTCTTTTTATAATGTTCCGTATCAATTTTTTCATATTCAGCCTCCTTTAGCCACATGCAAACAAACAGTTTTCATTACCTTCTCCGTATAGACATACATTCTTTTCATCCTTTGAAATTGGTTTTACTAGTACTTTCCGTTTCTTTTTGTCAGTTTTTTTCATCATTTTTCACCTCCTCATATAAATATGGTATTTACTAATATACATGAAGGACTTCCTCCGTATAATTAGCTCATAAATATTTGTATCTGTATTAAAACAAATAGTTATAATATCTATGCGAAAGAAATTTTTTCTCACAAAATCCATATATCATTCTACATTCATATACTAACAGTTTAAGAATTTAAACTTACTATCTACGTATCTACTAATATTGCTGGCACATTATATGTGGATCATAGGAATTGGTTATCCTTGTCCTCTCGACAAAGGATGATTAGCAAACCTGTAACATTCATCCCCTTACTTTCTTAAATGCTTTTTCGTTTTCTATTTAATTTAACTTTATTGTTTTCTTTTCCATTTTGCAATATTGTGTCCCTTATATGTTCTTTTTTGCCCTTGAATTGCCCAAAAATCAAATTATTTGATTGTTAACTTTGCATTCGGGTTACACTAAAACAGGATGCCCCCTGAAAAACACGCTAAAATCCCCATAGGATAGGCGCTTTGGGATTGTCAGATAACGGTTTTCGTAGTATGATTTTAGTGTAATGGTTACACTAAAACGGAGGGGATCAAATGTATTACGATTTTACTGTCCGGATACCCGCTGAAAAAGGTAAGATCATCACCCGAAAAAAAGGGAGATCAACCTACATTCTTTTTCAGTATGGCCAAAATGAATATTCTGGGTGAGATTCCATCAGCTGTCCGGTGATATGGAAATCACTTTTT
>OBKG01000170.1_pt1 | contig 44179 bp, 38 predicted proteins | sample 1519741 | NCBI WGS metagenome assembly OBKG01 (sample SAMN00265072, study PRJEB22529) | human gut metagenome
TGGACGATTATGATTATGGCGAGGAAGATTCCGAGGAATGGGAAACCGAGGATGAAGAAGTCCTTGATATTGATGTTGAAGATATTGAGGCTGACGAAACTGAAAAGTAACAATCATGTGCAGACAGAAGGACGGAAAAAGTTTCCGTCCTTCTTCTCTGTTTGATGTACTTCTACTACTCTCTCACCACTGGTATCAGAGTTAAAGAACTTCATTATAGATATATTTTGCTGTAAAACACCCCAATGATTTAATGAGAGGAGGAACCATCATGGCTCAGTATAAATTGGTAATTGCCGAAAAACCATCGGTTGCCCATAGTTTGGCTGCGGTGATCGGCGCAACTGCCCGTAAGGACGGGTATCTGGAGGGTAACGGCTGGCGTGTCAGCTGGTGTGTGGGCCATCTGGCCGGTCTTGCGGATGCAGACAGCTATGACCCCAAGTACGCCAAGTGGCGATATGATGACCTGCCTATCCTGCCGGAGCATTGGCAGATGGTGGTGGGCAAAGATAAAAAGAAACAGTTTGATATTCTCAAAAAGCTGATGAACGCCCCGGATGTGACGGAGGTGGTAAATGCCTGTGATGCCGGACGCGAGGGCGAGCTGATCTTCCGCAGCGTCTATGAGCTGGCAGGCTGTCAAAAGCCGATGAAAAGGCTCTGGATTTCTTCGATGGAGGACTCCGCCATAAGGGAAGGCTTTGCAAACCTGCGCCCTGGTGCAGATTATGACGGACTTCGGGATGCTGCCCTCTGCCGTGCCAAGGCCGACTGGCTGGTGGGGATCAATGCCACAAGGCTTTTTTCCGTGCTGTATCACCGCACACTCAACATCGGGCGTGTTATGTCCCCAACGCTGGCACTCATTGTCCAGCGAGAAGCTGAGATCGACACCTTTAAGCCGGTTCCCTTTTATACCGTGGCGCTGGAGCTGCCCGGTCTTACCGTATCCGGGGAGCGCATGACGGATAAGGCCGCTGCCGAGCAGCTGAAAGAAGTCTGCCAGGGTGCAAATGTCACGATCAAAAAGGTGGAGCACAAGGAAAAGTCCGAAAAGCCGCCTGCCCTCTATGACCTGACTACTCTGCAAAGAGATGCCAACCGCCTGCTTGGATTTACAGCCCAGCAGACCCTGGACTATCTGCAAAGCCTGTATGAAAAGAAGCTCTGCACCTATCCCCGTACCGACAGCCGCTATCTGACCGGTGATATGGCAGACAGCCTGCCGGTGCTGGTGAATCTGGTTGCCAATGCTATGCCGTTTCGTAAGGAAATCGCCATTACCTGTGATCCGCAGACGGTCATCAACGATAAGAAAGTAACCGACCACCACGCAGTAATCCCTACCAGAAATCTCAAGGATGCAGACCTTTCTGCCCTTCCTGCGGGAGAAAAAGCGGTGCTGGAGCTGGTGGCTCTGCGTCTGCTGTGCGCCGTAGCCCAGCCCCATATCTATTCGGAAACCGTTGTGATTGCAGCGTGTGCCGGTGGGGAGTTTACCGCCAAAGGAAAAACGGTGAAGCACCCCGGATGGAAAGCGCTGGAGGACGCTTACCGTGCCAAAATGAAGGATGCAGAGCCGAAAAAAGATGGCGCAGAGAAAGCCCTGCCGGAGCTGACCGAAGGACAGACCCTTGCGGTTGCTGCTGCAATCGTCAAAGAAGGCAAAAGCAGTCCGCCTCAACACTTTACGGAGGACACCCTATTGTCCGCGATGGAGACTGCCGGAAAAGAGGATATGCCGGAGGATGCCGAGCGAAAAGGTCTGGGGACACCGGCCACCCGTGCCGGTATTTTGGAAAAGCTGGTATCTGCCGGTTTTCTGGAACGAAAAAAGAGCAGGAAAACGGTGCAGCTTCTCCCTTCCCACGATGCAGTTTCCCTGATCACCGTTCTGCCGGAACAGCTGCAATCGCCGCTTTTGACTGCCGAGTGGGAGTACCGCCTGGGCGAGATCGAGCGCGGGCAGCTTGCCCCGGAGGAGTTTTTGGATGGAATCAGCACCATGCTGAGAGACCTGGTGGGGACTTATCAGGTCATCAAGGGAACCGAGTACCTGTTCACCCCGCCCCGTGAGGTGGTGGGTAAATGCCCTCGCTGCGGCGGTGAAGTTGCAGAACTGCAAAAAGGCTTCTTCTGTCAGAATGATTCTTGCAAATTTGCAATCTGGAAAAACAACAAATGGTGGAATGCCAAGAAAAAACAGCCGACCAAGGCTGTGGTGTCTGCACTGCTGAAAGATGGCCGTGTCCGCGTAACGGGCCTATATTCGGAGAAAACCGGCAAGGCCTACGATGCCACTGTGGTTTTGGAGGACGATGGACAGTACGCCAACTTCAAGCTGGAATTTGACCAGCGGAAAGGAGGCAGCCGATGAAGCTCTCTTTAGTGGAACGGGAAACCATTCTCCTCTATAACCAGGCGGAACCAATGGCTGAGGTCTACACCCATGATCCCCGTCTGATGGAGAAGCTGGAACTGCTGTCAAAAAAGCACCCCGACCAGATCACCCGAAAGGACGCCCATAACTTTACCGTCCCTAAGCGGTGTGTATCAGTCCGGGAGCCATACAGCGCCGAGCGTCGCAAAGCTGCCAGTGAGCGTGCGAAAGCTGCCGGATACCAGCCCCCTGTGAGAAAGTCCAGCAGTTAAAGGTACATGGCAGAGAATGTATTTGAAGCAGTCAAGCAGTCGGTCAGCACCAGAGAAGCAGCAGAGTTTTACGGGATAAAAGTCAGTCGAAATGGCATGGCCTGCTGTCCCTTTCACGATGATAAGAACCCTAGTATGAAGGTAGACCAGCGGTTCCACTGCTTTGGCTGCGGTGCAGATGGGGATGTGATCGACTTTACCGCAAAGCTCTTTGACCTCTCTCCAAAAGAAGCGGCGGAGAAACTGGCACAGGACTTTGGCCTGATCTATGACAGTCAGGCCCCTCCCCGCAGGAAGTATGTCCGGCAGAAAACCGAGGCACAGCAGTTTCGTGAGGACCGGCAGCGGTGTTATCGCGTACTGTCCGATTACTACTATCTGCTGAAAAAATGGGAGGCCGACAATTCTCCCCGGACACCGGAGGAAGAACCGCACCCCCGTTTTGTGGAAGCGATCCAGAAGAAAACCTATGTAGAGTACCTACTGGACCTTTTTCTTTATGAAAGTGAAGAAGAACAAAAGGCATGGATTGCAGAACAGACAGCAGAAATCACACACTTGGAAAGGAGATTGAAAATCATGGCTGAGAATAAACCCACCAACCGAGAGCGGCTAAGGGAAATCACGGATGGCATCGAGCAGGGCATCAAAGAACTGTTCGAGAGCGAAAAGTATATGCGTTATCTGTCCGTCATGTCCCGCTTCCACCGCTATTCGGTAAACAATACCATGCTCATCTATATGCAGAAGCCGGACGCCACTTTGGTAGCCGGATACAATAAGTGGAAAGACCAGTTTGAGCGTCATGTAAAAAAGGGCGAGCATGGCATTACCATCATCGCCCCCACACCGTACAAGAAGAAAATCGAGGAGCAGAAACTGGACCCGGATACCAAGGCTCCGATTCTGGATAAAGACGGAAAGATCATCACAGAGGAAAAAGAAATCGAGATCCCCATGTTTCGCCCGGTCAAGGTTTTTGATGTGAGCCAGACCGATGGGAAACCTTTGCCGGAGCTTGCTTCCTCCCTTTCTGGAAATGTACCCAATTATGAGGCATTCATGGAGGCCCTGCGCCGTAGTGCGCCGGTGCCAATCACTTTTGAAGCAATGGCCGCCGATACGGACGGCTATTTTTCTGCCGATCATCAGAAAATCGCCATTCGTCAGGGTATGAGTGAGGTGCAGACGGTTTCGGCCACAGTACACGAGATTGCCCACAGCAAGCTCCATGATCCTAAAAAATATGAAATGCTACCGTCATGGAAGGTTGTGCTGGGGAGTGAAGGTGGAACCAAGCATGATTTCAAGCTGGATTTTGCCACAGAAAGAGAAGCTGAACAGTTTGCTTCTGATATGGATTGGCGCTATGTGGACGAAAATCAGTTTGAATGGCGTCTTGCAGTTGAGGAAGATCCAACCGCAGAAAAACAGGCAATCAAAAATCGCCACACGGAGGAAGTGGAGGCTGAAAGCATCTCCTATGCGGTCTGCAAGTATTTTGGCATCGAGACCGGAGAAAACAGCTTCGGCTATATTGCAAGCTGGAGTCAGGGCAAGGAACTGAAAGAGCTGAGAGCCAGTTTGGAGACCATCAACAAGACCTCCGGCACTTTGATCTCTGACATTGAGCGCCACTATAAGGAAATCTGCAAAGAGCGTGGAATTGACCCCAATACAAAAGCAGAGCCGGAAACCGCCCCGATAGAGCAGCCGACTGGCAATCTAACCTACTATGTAGCAGAGTGCATGGAGTTTCCAAACCTCGGAGAATACCACGATAACCTGTCTTTGGAGGAAGCTGTCCGCATTTATCAGGAGATTCCGGCAGAGCGAATGAACGGGATCAAAGGAATTGGTTTTGAGCTGAAAGACGGAAGCGACTATGAAGGACCTTTTCCGATTTTGACCGGCCAGACCATTGACCTGGACACCATCCAGGCAATCGACTATTACCGTGATAATCCTCTGGTGCAAAAAGCGGTAAAGGAACTGGCTGCGGCAATGCCGGAAATGGAAGTGCTGGGGGCGGACGCCAATCAGCAGGAGGCTTTGTTTCTGATCGACAATGCCACCTATCTTCATATCCAGTCCTGTGACAGCGGCTGGGACTATACCCTTTACGATGCCGCGTCCATGAAAGAGCTGGATGGTGGTCAGCTGGATATGCCGGAGATTTCCCGCATGAAGGCAGTTCTCCAGATTTGTGATGACAACGATTTGGGCAGAGACTCGGTAAAATACGCACCGTTGTCCATGATTGAGACCTTGCAGGAAGCTGCCTACCAGCAGATGCAGGCAGAGGTCAGTCAGATGGCTGCTTCTTCCCAGCTGCCGGAAGCACAGGAGCAGGCACTGGATGAATACCCCATGCCGGATGAGCAGATCTCCACATCAGATATGCAGGAATACGGCTACTCCTATGATGGGATGTTCCCTGTTACCAGAGAACGGGCGCTGGAACTGGATGCCGCCGGTTTGACCGTCTATGTGCTGCATGAGGACAATACGGAGAGCATGGTGTTTGACCCGCAGGAAATCATGGATCATGGCGGTCTTTTTGGCGTGGACCGTGAGGAATGGGAGAAAAGCCCTCAGTTCCACGAAAAGGTCATGGAGCGTCAGGAACATCAGCAGGAACGCGAACAGGCATTTCTATCCCAGAACAGAGATTGCTTTGCCATCTATCAGGTGAGCCGTGACGATCCGCAGAATGTGCGCTTTATGAATCTGGACTGGCTAAAGTCCCATGATATTTCCATAGACCGCAGCAATTATGACCTAATCTACACAGCTCCTCTGAGTGAGTCTGGCACTGTGCTGGAGCAGCTGGAAAAACTCTATCAGCAATTCAATCTGGAAAAACCCATGGACTTTCACAGCCCCTCCATGAGCGTCAGCGACATCGTTGCGATCAGGCAGGACGGTAAGGTATCCTGTCATTACTGTGACAGCGTTGGTTTTACCCAGATTCCTGGATTCTTGCCGCAAAATCCTCTGAAAAATGCGGAGATGGCCGTGGAGGACGATTACGGCATGATCGACGGTATCATCAACAATGGCGCAAAAGAGCCTACGGTGGCAGAGCTGGAACAGCAGGCCCGAAGCGGTCAGCCCATTTCCCTGATGGATCTGGCAGCCGCCACCCATCGGGAGGAACGGGAAAAGAAGAAATCCGTTGTGGATCAGCTGAAAAACCAGCCCAAAGCAGAACACAAAAAGACAGCACCCAAAAAGAGTGCGGAAAGGGAGATTTGATTATGGGAAACTTTACTTTTGAGGAAATGAACCTGATGTGCATTTACAATACCGGCAGCCGCACCGGATTGATCAACAGCCTGCGTGAGATGCGCGGCGAGCTATCACCGGAGGAAACGGAACTGAGGGAGCTGACCGACAGCGCCCTTACGAAGCTCTGTGCGATGACCAATGAGGACTTTGCCCAGCTGGAGCTGTACCCGGATTTTGACCAGTAAACACCATAACCGCAGGGATGGGGTGGCAATTTGCCACCCCACCTCTTTACCCCAAAACCGAAAGGAGGACAGAACACCATGCCAACCAAAGCTGAACTATATGCACAGATGGCGGACAAGGTGGCAACGCAGCTCACGGGGAGCTGGCAGGAATGGGCAGGGTTTCTCACCACTGCTTCCCGACTTTACAAATACCCGTTCCATGAACAGCTGATGATCTACGCCCAGCGACCGGACGCCACCGCCTGTGCAGAGTACGATTTGTGGAATGAAAAGATGGGCCGGTATGTAAGGCGCGGTTCCAAGGGGATCGCGCTGGTGGACGATTCCGGGGACAGTCCCCGCCTGCGCTATGTCTTTGACATTTCCGACACCGGAACCCGTGAACATTCCCGCACCCCCTGGATGTGGCAGCTGGAGGAGCGCCATCTGGATTCCGTGCAGGCTATGCTGGAGCGCACCTACGATGTTTCCGGTGATGACCTTGCCGGACAGCTCACTGAGGTAGCCGGAAAACTGGCTGAGGAATACTGGACGGAGCATCAGCAGGACTTCTTCTATATCGTTGACGGTTCCTTTTTGGAGGAATATGATGAGTATAACATCGGAGTGCAGTTCAAGGCAGCCGCCACCGTCAGCATCACTTACGCTCTGATGTCCCGCTGCGGACTGGAGCCGGAACGCTACTTCGACCACGAAGATTTCATGGCGATCTTTGATTTCAACACCCCGTCCACCATCGGGGCGCTGGGAACAGCGGTCAGCCAGATCAACCAGCAGGTGCTGCGGCAGATCGGCGTTACCGTCCGAAATGCAGAGCGCGAAGTCAACCAAGAAAGGAGCAAACAAGATGAACAATCCCATGACCTATATCCAGAACGGAGACTATCTGATTCCCGACCTGAAGCTGAGCCAGCAGCCGGAGAAATCCCTGGGCAAGTACGGAAGGATGAGGAAAACCTACCTGAAGGAACACCGTCCCATCCTCTACAACCAGATGCTACTGAGCGAGAAGCTGTACCCGCACCTTCTGGAGATCGACGAGACCGCCCAGAACAGACTGGAGCAGATGATGCCCCAGCTGGCGAAGGAAGCGGGAGCCACCGAGGAACTGAAAGCCAGCGATCCCATGAAGTGGGTGGGGCTGATGAACACCTGCAAAGCTCAGGTCGAGGAAATCCTGATGGCGGAGCTTATCAACAGCTGACCCTAAACCTGTTCCTCTCCGAAGCAGAACAGATCCAATCCATAGATGAAGCAGAGAATGTAGCGCATACATCCTCTGCTTTTTCTTTTGCTCAAAATGATATTGACCATGTGCTGCGTTTGGGCGGCAATACAGACCGCCAGAGGGAGCGTGTGGTTGCAGCCTTTGAAAAGCAGAAAACCACCGCTGAGATTGCCGAGATACTGAAAACGCTGTACCACGGCGGCAACGGCCTTGGCAGTGTGAGCGCATGGTATGCCGAGGACGGTATCCATCTTTCCCACGGGAAGTCCGTCCGTTATGACAGGTCTGCCCAGGTCATTTCCTGGGAGAGCGCCGCAGAGCGTATCGGGGAGCTTTTGGAGAGCGGACAGTTTGCCTCCAATGTAGAGCTTGCAGAAGCGGCAGGCTATGAACAATCCCTCCTCTCGGAAAAGCTCTGGCATCTGTATCACGATTTCAGCGAGGACGCCAGAGAAGCCGGATATTTGTCCAGCCTGTCAGAGATCAAAGGCAATGGGTTCCCGGAGGAGACCCGCCGCCTGACGGAGCAGCTGAGTGACCCGGCTTTCCGCCAGACCCTCAAGGAAGAATACGCCGCCTTCTGGACTGCCTATCAGCAGGACCGTGACCTGTTGCGTTTTCACTATCATAGGCCAAGGGAGATCTGGGAGAGCCTGAAGGACCTCGACCTGCCCCGCAGGACTTTTTCTTCAGACCTTTCCCAAGTGCCAACCGTCCAGCACTTCATTACCGAGGATGAGATCGACGCCGCCATGACCGGCGGCAGCAGTTTTGCCGGAGGAAAAGGCCGTATCTATGCGTTCTTCATGGAAAACCATACGGATAAGGAGAAAGTGAGATTCCTCAAAGACGAGTATGGCATTGGTGGTCGCTCTCATGCCCTGTCCGGCGCAACACACAGCGGCGAAGATCACGACGGAAAAGGACTGCACTATAAAAAGCAGGACTGCCCGGATGTTCACTTGAACTGGGAAAAAGTTGCCAAGCGCATTACCTCTCTTGTTCAGAAAGGCCGCTATCTTACCGAACAGGAACAGGCGCAGTATGACAAAATCCAGGCTGAAAAGGAACTGGCAGAAGAAGATGCCATCCAAGCCCAGCAGCCGGAGGTGGAGGAAGAAACTCCAAAGCCTACCCTTCGGGAGCAGTTTGAGCAGTATAAGCCTGTGGTGACAGCCGCCATTTCCGAGGATGCCGCATACCGCAATGCCTGCGGTCATTCTGACCGTGAAAATGCTGTCATCGAGGGCAATGCCGCTGTGCGCCGTGCGGTCCTTGGTTCTAAGGATATGGAGCTGATCCGTCTCTATTCGGATATACCGGAGTTCCGCCAGCGTCTGCACCGGGAAGTAATCGACGAAACCTATCCAAAGCTCCATGAGCTTCTGCGCCCTCTTTCTCAGGAAGATATTGATACTGCCCTTTGTGCATGGAACGGCAATATTGAGAGTAAACACGCTGTCGTCCGCTATATGAAAGATCATGCAAGAGAGAAAGATACCGCTGCATGGCTGGCTCAGGAATACGGCGGCAGTAACAGCAACAGCCTGTTCATTACTCGTGCCGGCAGCCCGGAGGAAACGCAGCTGCCCTGGCCGAAGGTACAGCGCCGGATTGCCCAGCTCATTCAGGAGGACCGATTCTATACCGAAGAAGAACAGGACCGTTTTGACAACATCGACCCCATCGCCATTCGGGAAGCCCTGGAGGAAAGAGGGATCGTCAACGGTCAGGTGGCAGACCCGGAAAAACTGGACAATGACCCGTTTATCCAGCGGGTGATGTCGGATGCAGAGCAGATCGCAGCTGCCGAGACAGAGCAGACTTCCGAAGTTTCCATTTCCGATGAGGAATATGATGCAGTTCGCCGCCCAACTCCGCAAAGAACCTCCTATGACCCTGCCGCCCCGGTCTATGCCGTGGGCGATACCGTGTATATCGAGGATGACGCCTATCAGATCACCGAGCTGCGGGAGGACACCGTACAGCTTCTGCCCACCGGGATGGTATATCCCATCTACCGGGCAGAGCGCAAAGAACAGTTCGAGCAGCTGCTTCGGGCAGATCGCCGCAATGCTTACTATACCGAGTTTCTTCCCGTTGACCCGGACAAGGCAGATCAGGACCTGCGGGATGTATTGGCCCATGGACTGATGGATGAAGCGGATAAACAGCAGATTTCCACGCTGCTGCAATCCGGCAGGAGTAACAGCGAGATCGCTTACTGGCTGAGCAGAGCCTATTCCGGTGAGATCGAGACACTGAATCTGGAGACTGGCGATATTGCCGATTACCGTACCACGGCACAGGGCATAGAGCTGGAAGTCATGGATGCAGAGGAAAAGCGTCTGGCTGTGCTGTATTTCCGCTGGGATGAGGTTGCACCTTTGCTGCGCGGGATGTACGCCCGTCAGCAGGACGGGTTGGGACAGGAACAGCCCCAACCGGCTACCGAATCTCCGACCTTCCATTCCGAGACCATGGCCGTCTATCCGGGCGATAAGAACAATCTGCCTTATGATGTGGTGGTGGAACGACTGCATATCGAGGAGCCGGAGCCACCAGCGCCTGTGACAGAGCCGGAGAAAACCTTTGAGGAAGTGCTGGACGAACACCCGGTTTCCATTCAGGTCAATGGCCAGTGGCAGACCTTCCCCAATGCCAAAGCTGCCGAGGAAGCCTCCTATGAGGAATACAAGGCTAACCTGCGTCGCAATGCAAAAAACTTCCGCATTACCGATGAGCATTTGGGCGAAGGCGGTCCGAAAGCCAAGTTCCAGGCAAATGTCAATGCGATTCGTTTGCTGAAAGAGCTGGAAGCTGCCGGACAGCAGGCAAGCCCAGAACAGCAGGAGATTCTTTCTCGGTATGTGGGCTGGGGCGGTCTCTCTGATGCTTTTGACCCGGAGAAACCGGCATGGGCTTTAGAGTATGCCCAGCTAAAAGAGCTGCTGACCCCGGAGGAATATGCCGCCGCCAGAAGCTCCACCCTAAACGCCCATTACACCAGTCCTACGGTCATCAAAGCGATTTACGATGCTGTGGACCGTATGGGATTTGAAACCGGAAATATTCTGGAGCCATCTATGGGTGTGGGCAATTTCTTCGGTATGCTGCCGGAGGAAATGAGAAACAGCCGTCTGTACGGCGTGGAGCTGGACCCGGTTTCCGGGCGTATTGCAAAGCAGCTCTATCCCAAGGCGGACATCACAGTAGGCGGCTTTGAGACCACCGACAGGCGTGACTTCTTTGACCTTGCCATCGGCAATGTGCCTTTCGGCCAGTATCAGGTCAATGACAAAGCCTACAACAAGCTGAATTTCAACATTCATAATTACTTTTTCGCCAAAGCACTGGATCAGGTGCGTCCCGGCGGTGTGGTAGCTTTTGTGACCTCCCGCTATACTATGGACGCCAAGGATTCCACCGTGCGTCGCTATCTTGCCCAGCGTGCCGAGCTGCTGGGAGCCATCCGTCTGCCCAATGACGCGTTCAAAAAGAATGCCGGTGCCGAGGTGGTATCAGACATCATCTTTCTCCAAAAGCGGGACCGCCCGCTGGACATCGTGCCGGAATGGACCCAGACCGGACAGACGGAGGACGGATTTGCCATCAACCGGTATTTTATCGACCACCCGGAAATGGTGCTGGGCAGACAGGAGCCGGTAAGCACTGCACATGGTATGGACTACACCGTGAACCCCATCGAGGGACTGAAGCTTTCCGACCAGCTGCATGATGCTGTGAAGTACATTCATGGCACTTATCAGGAGGCAGAGCTGCCGGAGTTGGGCGAAGGCGAAGCCATTGGCACCTCCGTTCCTGCCGATCCTAATGTGAAGAACTATTCTTATGTCATTGTAGACGGGCAGGTGTACTACCGGGAAAACAGCCGTATGGTGCGCCCGGATCTCAACACCACCGCAGAAGCCCGCGTAAAAGGTCTTGTGGGACTGCGCGATTGTGTGCAGGAACTGATCGACCTTCAGATGGATGCAGCGGTTCCAGACAGCACCATTACCCAAAAGCAGGCGGAACTGAACAGCCTCTATGACAGCTTTTCTGCCAAATACGGTCTCATCAATGACCGTGCAAACCGTCTGGCCTATGCAGATGATTCTTCCTATTATCTGCTCTGTGCACTGGAAGTCATCGACGAGGACGGAAAGCTGGAGCGCAAGGCGGATATGTTCACCAAACGAACCATCAAGCCCCATCAGGCGGTGGCTGTGGTGGATACGGCAAGTGAAGCACTGGCGGTGTCCATCTCGGAAAAAGCCTGCGTGGATATGGACTATATGAGCCAGCTTACCGGAAAAACAAAAGAAGAACTGGCCGGAGAGCTGCAAGGCGTAATCTTCCGTGTACCGGGACAGTTGGAGCAGGACGGAACGCCCCATTATGTGACTGCTGATGAATACCTCTCTGGCAATGTACGCCGAAAACTGCGTCAGGCGCAGCGGGCGGCACAGCAGGACCCGGTTTATGCAGTCAATGTGGAAGCTCTTACTGCCGCGCAGCCCAAAGACCTGGATGCGTCGGAGATCGAGGTGCGTCTGGGCGCTACCTGGATTGACAAGGAATATATCCAGCAGTTTATGTATGAGACCTTTAATACCCCGTTTTATCTCCAGCGCAGTATTGGGGTCAACTATTCGTCCTTTACCGCTGAATGGCAGATCAAGGGGAAATCTTCCGTATCCTACAACGATGTGGCAGCTTATACCACCTATGGGACCAGTCGTGCCAATGCCTATAAGATTTTGGAGGACAGCCTGAACCTGCGAGATGTCCGTATCTATGACACCATAGAGGACGCAGACGGAAAAGAGCGCCGCGTGCTGAACGCCAAGGAGACCACCCTGGCGGCTCAAAAACAGCAGGCGATCCGGGAAGCCTTTAGGGACTGGATCTGGAGAGACCCGGAACGCCGCCAGACTTTGGTGCGCCAGTACAACGAAGAAATGAACTCTACCCGTCCCCGCGAGTATGATGGCAGCCATATCACTTTTGGTGGCATGAATCCGGCCATTACCCTGCGGGAACACCAGAAAAGCGCTATCGCCCATGTGCTGTATGGCGGTAATACCCTGTTGGCACATGAAGTGGGCGCGGGCAAAACTTTTGAGATGGTAGCTGCTGCTATGGAAGCCAAACGCCTGGGCTTGTGCCAGAAATCTCTCTTTGTGGTTCCCAACCACCTGACCGAGCAGTGGGCGTCGGAGTTTCTGCGCCTCTATCCTTCCGCCAACATCTTAGTTACCACCAAAAAGGACTTTGAGACCCATAACCGCAAAAAGTTCTGTGCCCGTATTGCGACCGGTGACTACGACGCCATCATCATGGGACACAGCCAGTTTGAGCGTATCCCCATCAGCCGGGAGCGTCAGGAACGGCTTCTCTATGAGCAGATCGACGAGATTACCGAGGGCATCGCAGAGGTGCAGGCCAGCGGCGGCGAGCGGTTTACCGTCAAGCAGCTGGAGCGTACCAGAAAGTCTCTGGAAGCCAGACTGGAAAAGCTGCAAGCCGAGGGGCGAAAAGACGATGTGGTAACCTTCGAGCAGCTGGGTGTGGACCGATTGTTCGTGGACGAGGCCCACAACTATAAAAACCTGTTTCTATACACAAAAATGCGAAATGTGGCAGGCTTATCCACATCGGACGCGCAGAAATCCTCCGATATGTTTGCCAAGTGCCGCTATATGGATGAGATCACCGGAAACCGTGGCGTGATTTTTGCCACCGGCACACCGGTCAGCAACTCCATGACCGAGCTTTACACCATGCAGCGTTACCTTCAGTATGAACGCTTGCAAGAGCTGAACATGACCCACTTCGACTGCTGGGCTTCCCGATTTGGGGAGACTGTCACAGCATTGGAGCTGGCACCGGAAGGCACCGGCTACCGGGCAAGAACGAGATTCAGCAAGTTCTTTAACCTGCCTGAACTGATGAACCTGTTCAAAGAAGTGGCCGACATTAAGACTGCCGACCAGTTAAATCTCCCCACCCCGGAGGTGGAATACCACAACATCGTGGCACAGCCTACTGAACATCAGCAGGAAATGGTCAAGGCCCTTTCGGAGCGCGCATCGCTGGTACACAGCGGAACCGTTGACCCGTCCCAGGACAATATGCTCAAGATTACCTCGGATGGCCGCAAGCTGGGGCTGGACCAGAGGATCGTCAACCAGATGCTGCCGGACGAACCCGGCACAAAGGTCAATCAGTGCGTGGACAACATCATGCAGATCTGGCGGGATGGCGAAGCTGACAAGCTGACCCAGCTGGTATTCTGCGACATTTCTACCCCGCAGGCAAAAGCTCCTGCAAGCAAGGCGGCGAAAACGCTGGATAATCCACTGCTTCACGCACTGGAAGGCGCTGTACCCCTTCCGGAGCAGGAACCGGCCTTTACGGTATATGACGATATTCGTCAGAAACTCATTGCTCAGGGGATGCCTGCCGACCAGATCGCTTTTATCCATGAAGCAAACACCGAAGTGCGGAAAAAGGAGCTGTTCTCTAAAGTCCGTACCGGTCAGGTGCGTGTGCTTATGGGCAGCACCGCCAAGATGGGCGCAGGCACCAATGTGCAGGACCGTCTGGTGGCACTTCATGACCTGGACTGTCCGTGGAGACCGGGAGACCTTGCCCAGAGAAAGGGCCGTATCGAGCGCCAGGGCAATAGCAACCCTTTGGTTCATGTGTACCGTTATGTCACCGAGGGGACTTTTGATGCCTATTTGTGGCAGACGGTGGAGAATAAGCAGAAATTCATCAGCCAGATCATGACTTCTAAATCGCCGGTGCGCTCCTGCGATGATGTGGATGAAACCGCCCTCAGTTTTGCTGAGATCAAGGCTCTGTGTGCCGGAGATCCCCGTATCAAAGAGCGTATGGATTTGGATGTGGAGGTATCCCGCCTGAAGCTGATGAAAGCCGACCACCAGAGTAAGCAGTACCGCTTGGAGGATCAGTTGCTCAAATACTTCCCAGAGGAGATTGAAAAGCACAAGGGCTTTATCAAGGGCTTTGAATCTGACCTGGAGGTTTTGGCAGCTCACCCGCACCCAGAGGACGGCTTTGCCGGTATGGAGATCCGTGGAGATCTGCTGACTGATAAGGAGAACGCCGGTGCTGCCCTTTTGGATGCCTGCAAAGAGGTCAAAACCTCCGATCCGGTGCAGATCGGCAGCTACCGGGGCTATGCCATGTCCGTGGAATTTTCCGCTTGGAAACAGGAATATACGCTCCTGCTGAAAGGACAGATGACCCACAGGGCAACCCTTGGTACAGACCCCCGCGGAAATCTTACCCGTATCGACAATGCCCTCGCCCAGATGCCCCAGCGTCTGGAGGCGGCAAAGGCCCAGCTGGATAACCTCTATCAGCAGCAGGCTGCCGCAAAGGAGGAAGTCGGAAAGCCATTCCTTTATGAAGAAGAACTGAGAAGCAAAAACGCCCGTCTGGTGGAGCTGGATACCCTGCTCAACATCGACGGAAAGGGACAGGCACACACCGAATCCGCTGTTGCCAAAAGCACACGCCCTTCGGTATTAGATCATCTGAAACGCCCGGTGCCGCCACGCAGTATAGACAAGAAACCAAAACAGCATGAGGAGGTGCGATAACATGAATACCAACGATCTGAATACGGCTCTTTATGAAAAGATGGCCGATGAGCAGGATAAATACAGGGACTGGCTGAAAAGCCAGCCCCCGGAAGAAATCCTGCACCACACCTATGAGTACACCATCCGTGAGGACATCGTGATGGCGATGGAGGAACTGGAGCTGACCGACGCCCAGGCCAAGGCGCTTTTGGAATCTCCCTCGCCGCTGGCGGATGTGTACCGCTATTTTGAAAAGCTGGAGACTGGCTATATGGATGTGATTCGGGACAGCATTGAAAACCGAGCCAATGAGGTATGCAGAGAACCTGAAGAACTTAATCCCATGGTAGTTTATCTTCATTCTGCTTCATACGCGACTAAGCATGGAGAAACAGACGCATATTGGCTGTCTGACCAGGCGAATTTTTCCTGTAAAGTTGCCATTGAGCAGGCAATCAGCACCCACTACGGAGACAACCGACTGGATACCGCTTCTGCGGTGCAGGAGGTCATGGAGAAATTCGGACCGGAGCGAATGAACTTTATTCTCGCCAATACCATTCAGCATAAGGATGCAGATGGGCGGATCTCCCGTGACAACAAAGCATGGGCAAAGACCATTCCTATGCCGGAGGACAAAGAATCGTTTCGCCGTAATGCTTATCTGGTAGTAGATCAGGTCAATCCGGGACTTGTAGACCTGTTTACAAGACAGGCTCGAAAGACCGTTCAGGAGAAAGAAAAAGGCTCTGTCCTGCAAAAGCTCAAACAGGAGCTGCCTGCCCATAAGCCTGCCGCCCCGAAGAAACAGGGTCCGGAGAGATAACCATGGCAAAGCGCAAGAGGGATATGCAATTAAACTTTAGAGTTTCATCGGAGGAGCTTGCTGTAATTGAGCAAAAAATGTCTCAGCTTGGAACCTCAAACCGTGAAGCCTATCTAAGAAAAATGGCACTGGATGGGTATGTGGTCAAGCTGGAACTGCCGGAGCTAAAGGAACTGGTCTCCCTGATGCGCCGAAGCAGCAACAATTTGAATCAGCTGACCCGTAAAGTGCATGAGACAGGGCGGGCTTATGATGCTGACTTGGAGGATATATCCCAGCGGCAGGAACAGTTATGGGAGGGTGTGAACGAAATCCTTACCCAACTTTCCAAACTTTCATAACAGGGATAGATACTCCATTTGCGGAGGGAGGAACGGCATTACTTCGCTGCTCCTCTCTCCGCTTTTTCTTTTTATCGGTATCCTTGTCTTTTGCCTGTCCATACCAGATAATATGAGTAGAAAAGATACCGAGAACGCTGCAAGGAGGAAATGATATGAAGATTTTGAAAGGGCTTTTGATGATTATAACTGCGCCGGTCATTTTGGTGTTGACGCTTTTTGTTTGGCTCTGCATGGGTCTGATCTACATATCCGGTCTGGTGCTCGGCCTGCTTAGCATGGTGATTGCTCTGCTTGGCGTGGCTGTGCTGCTTACCTATTCCCTGCAAAATGGTTTGATCCTTTTAGTCATGGCATTTTTGATTAGCCCTATGGGGCTGCCACTGGCTGCGATCTGGCTGCTGGGCAAGGTGCAGAGTTTGAAATTTGCGATCCAGCATAAGGTGTATGGATAAAGAAACAGGATGTCAGATTTAACATCCTGTCTTTACAAAATCGGAAGTGAAACTGCAATATTTTCGGAAGTCAAAAAGGTTAAAAGAACGCGGTCTGCTACGACAGGCCGTTTTCTTTTCGGGAAGGAGGTCTGACCTATGGCAACCACGAGAATCATGCCGCTTCATGTCGGCAAGGGCCGCACAGAAAGTCGGGCGATCAGTGACATCATCGACTATGTGGCCAACCCAAAGAAAACAGATGACGGCAGACTCATTACCGGCTATGCGTGTGACAGCCGGACTGCGGATGCAGAGTTTCTTCTGGCAAAGCGGCAGTACATTGCCGCTACCGGACGAGTGCGAGGTGCGGATGATGTGATTGCCTATCATGTGCGCCAGTCGTTCCGCCCCGGTGAGATCACTCCGGAAGAAGCGAACCAGCTGGGTGTGGATTTTGCCAAGCGTTTTACCAAGGGCAATCATGCCTTTGTGGTCTGCACTCATATAGACAAATCGCACATTCACAATCACATTATCTGGTCATCGGTCAGCTTAGAATATGACCAGAAATTCCGAAACTTTTGGGGCAGCACCAAGGCGGTCCGTCAGTTGAGCGACACCATCTGCATTGAAAACGGACTGTCTATTGTAGAGAACCCGAAACCTCACGGAAAGAGCTATAACAAATGGCTGGGAGATCAGGCAAAGCCCTCTCACCGAGAGCTGCTTCGTGTGGCGATTGACAACGCATTATCACAAAGTCCTGCTAATTTTGAAGAACTGCTGAAGCTGCTGCAAGAGTCCGACTGTGAAGTATCAAAGCGCGGAAAATCATATCGCCTGAAGCTCCTCGGTTGGGAGAAAGCCGCCCGTATGGACAGCCTGGGCGAAGGATATGGATTGGAAGATTTACAGGCAGTTCTCTCCGGGAAGAAAGCGCATACCCCACGAAAGAAAGTGGTCGCACAGGCAGAGCCGCCGAAGGTCAATCTGCTGGTGGACATTCAAGCAAAATTGCAGGCAGGAAAAGGGGCTGGCTATGCTCGATGGGCCAAGGTTTTCAATCTGAAACAAATGGCACAGACCATGAATTACCTATCAGAGAACAATCTGCTGGAGTATGCGGTTTTGGAAGAAAAGGCTGCGGCTGCCACGGCACATCACAATGAGCTTTCGGCGCAGATCAAGGCGGCTGAAAAGCGCATGGCAGAGATTGCTGTTCTGCGTACTCACATTGTAAATTATGCCAAGACCCGTGAGGTCTATGTGGCATACCGCAAGGCCGGCTACTCTAAGAAATTCCGTGAAGAACATGAGGAAGAAATTCTGCTCCACCAGGCTGCTAAAAATGCCTTTGATGAAATGGGAGTCAAGAAGCTGCCTAAGGTCAAAGAGTTGCAGACAGAGTATGCGAAATTGCTGGAAGAAAAGAAAAAGACCTATGCCGAGTACCGGCGTTCCCGTGAGGAAATGCGGGAGCTTTTAACGGCAAAGGCAAATGTAGATCGAGTGCTGAAAATGGAGGTAGAACAGGATGTTGAAAAAGAAAAAGACCACGGCCAGCGGTAAGCTGGTCCTGGTCAAAAGCGTTCGCAGAACGCGCAGCCACAGAATGAAATTCTGTGTTCAAAGGGGCTTGGGGGCACTGCCCTCAACAAGCAGTTTGTGGCGAAATGGATAGCCACAAGCATTGCTTGCCACAATATGCTGCGCATAAAATAAAAAACTAACGACGGGACGCTTACTGCCTCCTATCGTTAGTTTTCTGTGTTTAAGCGACTTATAAAACCAATCAGCATAATCAGATCGTCATCTGACATCTTTCTCATTCCGTCTAAAGCCTTCTTGATAAGCTGAGGGTTATTCTCCTGTGCATCAAAAAATTGAAGCGGCGTGATTTCAAAATACTCACAGATGTTGAGAAACTGCTTCATAGACGGCATAGAACGCCCGGAAGAAATCGCCTGAATATAGCTTCTGTTCTGCCCTAACTCCATGCTCATCTGATATTCTGAAACGCCTTTTTTCAATCGTAATTCTGTGATTCGATTGCGGATAAATTCTTCGTCCATACGCTCACCTCTCTGCTCTTTTAGCATAGCAGAAAGCAATTCTTGATACTTCGTATATGTTGTGTTATAATTTTGTAATATAACCTTTATACGCATTATTATTTGCGTTATTTTTGTTTTATATGCGTAATCAAGGCAGTTATCAAGGGTGATTTGTATGAATCAGTATGCCTGTGCCATTACCGGCCACAGACCAACAAGATTTTGCTTTGGATATAATGAGGAAGCTCCTCTATGCCAAAAGCTGAAAGAATGTCTCCTGGAGCAGTTTCGCATACTCCATGACGAGAAATTTGTCCGTACTTTTTTTGTCGGCGGTGCTCTTGGTGTGGATATGTGGGCTGGAGAACAGCTTCTAATATTGAGAGCACAAACAGGATACGAGGATATTAAAATTATCGTTGTAATTCCCTTCATCGGCTATGACTCTAAATGGCCGGATCAGAGTAGACATAGATTGAAAAAGCTGATCCAAAACGCAAACGATTCGATTGTTATTTCACATTCTGCGGATGTTTCCAGTTATAAAAAAAGGAATTACTATATGGTCGATCATGCAGAGTACCTCATCGGTGTGTTTGATAATCAGAAAAAGCTGCGCTCAGGCACAGCACAGACAGTCAACTATGCCTTGCATCAGGGAAAAGTAATCACTCTGATCCATCCAGACACTATGGAGATAACAGCCCCTGCGCCTTAACAAATTCACAAAAATTTTTCATTAGCATTTCCAACAAAATATTTTCATTGAAGGGGTGCTGTGATATAATAAGATATAAAACTACGCTCAGAACAAATGGTGCCGCTATGAACAAATATATTGAACAGCAATTTGCTGCTTTAAGATACGAAAAAAATATTTTGGTTGTTGAAGAAACTACATCTGCTGGTGGATGCGGCTCCTTCAACGCGGCTTCTTCATGTCCTGCGTCAGCCTGTCTTTATGACAGTGCGGCGTGGGGCTTTTTTATTGCCTGAAAGGAGTATGAGAACATGAGTCTGAAATATACCTGCCCCAGCTGTGGAACCCCATTGGGTTATGAGGGATTGTGTTGGAAATGTAAGTGCGAGCAAGAACGGCAAGCTGCTCTGGCCTGGACGCCGGAACAAATTGTCGAAAAACAAAGAAACTTGATACAGAACATCCAGAGGCTGGCGGATATGGAGGACCCGGAGTTCACCGACTTCTGGCAGCTGCTTGGCTACCATGATGCCATCACCCCGGAGATCCAGCGGGCGGCACTGGCCGCAGAGGTGTTCTGGCCCTGTGAGATCTATTATCACGCTCCCGCCGATGTGCGAGATGGTCTGATCCAGGAGCTGCTCTCCACAGAGGATTCCGGTGCGGCCTCCAACCTGATGAGTTGCCTTTCTATGCAGGGAGATGACAAGGCAATGGAGACTCTGCTGGAGCTGGAGCGAAATCCCCGGCCCTGGCGCAAGGGCCTCTATGTAGACCCATCCAGCTATGCGCAGATCGGCGGCTGGACCTTCGACAAGGAGGGCCAGAAAATCCAACTCAACTTCGACACCTGCTTTTCCTTGGTCAAGGGAACCGCTGGCGAGAAATCTCCCGTCCGCATTGGCCGGGCACGGGAGGACACCTGCCCTCACTGCGGCGGGCGTATGGTGGATATGTTGGTGCTGGATGGCCGGGATGAGCGTCTGAAATTTCTGGGGTTGGACGGCATCCTGACTGCCACCTGTTGCCCCAGCTGTGTGGGATTTTTGAAAGGCCCCGCCTTCAACCGGTTTACCCTGGATGGCGGCGTGGAGGTGTTCCCCTCCGAACTCTTTGACGGAGCGGAGAAGACGGATTGCTATGTCAGTCCCGAGGACTACAAGGCCCTCACGGAAAATCCCTTTGTGCTGGGCGAAGCGCCTGTGCCCCTGTTTTACGGTGCGGCCTGCCAGGATGTGAACACGGTGGGTGGCTTTGCCAACTGGGTACAGGACGCGGAATATACGACCTGCCCCCACTGCGGGAAACCTATGAAATATCTGGCCCAAATCCAGTGGGATATGGTGTTTGACTGTGCGGAGGGCACGCTCTATGTGGAATTCTGCCCGGACTGCCATATCGTGTCCATGCTGCATCAGCAGACCTGAGAGGAGACGCTGCTATATGTGCGAGCACTGCCGAAACATTCAAACATGGAGAAAATTTGATGCCCCCAAGGACTACCTGGCCTGTATTGCTTATATTCAGCAGTTGGTGGGACAAGGCCAATTTGAACTGATGGCAGAGGAGTCCACCTGCCCGCTGGAGAAGGTAAAGACTGAGGATGGATGGGCAGACGAAACTATGGCTCACATGATCCAGTGCAAGCACTGCGGCCAGATCTTCACCTGTGTGGTCAACACCTGGCGAGGCAGTGGACACTTCAAAAAAGGCAAGGGATAACACAGAAAAGGCGGTGAAATGATGAATCAGACAGAAGAAACAAAACTGCTGGAGCAGATTGAGAAGTGGAATGATGCGGACGAGTTCTCACGATGTATTGAGGCCATCGAGGCTATCCCGGAACAGGAGCGGGGCTATTTGATGACCGTCAAGCTGAGTCGGGCTTACAGCAACCTGGCGGTTCTGGGAAATCACGGAGTGCATGGGACCGACGGTGAAGTGGACGGGGATCTCATCCGACACGCCATTGATCTGCTGGAGTCCGTCCGCACCCAGGGAGAGAACGACCCTTACTGGAACTCCCGGATGGGCTATTCTTGCCTGATGGCATACAGCTCCGCAGCCACCGCCTATGAATACGCAAAACGCTGGCTGTCCCTGGCCCCGGATGACCCGGATGCCCAAGAGCTGGTGCGGGACTGTGAGAAATATCTGGAGGAGGAAAATTCCTTGGAACTGGATTGGAAAGAGCGGGAGGAGATCATCCGGCGGGAGACCATCCCCCCTGCCGATGATGACATCCTCGGCCATGTGAAAGTACATATCGACCAGTATTTTGGTGTCTATACCCAACTCCTCACGGACGACAGCGATCCGGATCACCCTCTGGAGATCGCCGTCATCCTGCCTCGACCGGAACATGACTACTACACCCTGGTCACTGTGGGCCTGAGCCGGCATCGGATGGATTTCTCGGAGGAGCGTCGGGAGGAAAAACTGGAACGGGCAGAGCTGCTCATCAACCTGCCCCGAGACTGGAAGCTGACAAAGGCAGACTGCCGGGAGGAACAGTGGAGCTGGCCCATCCGGATGATGCTGGCCACCGCCTACTTCGCCATGGAGGACCCCGAGGTAGGGCTGGAATCCAGAACTACACTTATGGAGGGTGAGGATGGCATCCCCTTTGCAGAGAATACGGACCTGCGGGGCGAGATCCTGCTCTATCCCGGTGTGTTTGGGGAGGAGTCCTTTTTCTGCCGTCTGCCGGGCGGCGAGGAGGTCAACTTCTATCAGGTGATCCCCCTCTACTGGGAGGAGCTCCAATACAAGCTGGAGCACGGCTCTGATTCCCTGCTGGACCTCTGCCCAGATGAGAGCCTGGAGGTCATCAATCCACACCGGCTGAATGTGGTCACCGACCGAGAGAAAATCAGCTACGACCCGGCGGAGATGGACAATGCCGCAGACCAGATCAAGAAGATCCAGGAGCTTCACTTGCCAGTGGACGAATTGGACGCCTGCAATCTGATGGCTTTCTTCCTGGGCTGGGCTATGAAGCGGGGCCAGATGAGTAACCCGTTCATCTCCGGGTATCGAGAGATAGTGGAGGCAGTCCAGTCCGGAAAGGAGCCTGATCTTCGGGTGTTCATCCTGGACAACCTGGATGGGAAATTGTCTACTCAGTTCTTTGACCGGAGAGGCTCCGGTTTTGCTCAGTGGTACGCCCAGGACAACCGATCCAACCCCTATGTCTACCGCCGGGATTGCCGGAATATCGTCTTGGCCAAGCTGCAAGACCGTGTCTGGAACAGCGCTACGGAAGAAGAAGCGGCCTACCTGCTTCTTCCATATACAGAAAAGAACCGTCAGAGTGTGGAGCACCTGCTGGATGAGCGGTTTCAGCAGTATCTGGAAGCGGAATTTGTAGATGACCCCGAGGAGCGGGTGGCACGGGCAGCGGAAGGAAAACCGGCTGTCATTCCTGACTGGGACGGTCCCCTGTTCTGCTATGCTTCCGACCGCGTCGCCCAGGATGGGTGTAAGGTGCAGATCATGGACCGGCTGATCCCCGAGCGTGAGGATATGGGTTGGGAGAGCGGTTGGGCCTTCTACTCTGGGGACGAGGGCGATGTGTACGGTGAAGGGGATGAATACTATGAGTTGCACTGCGGCTTCTATGATATTCGGGACATCTGCCGCATCGATCCAGACATTATCCCGTTCCTGAACCTGCCCTATGGTACCATGCAGATGCGCGGAGAAGATGGAGCGTGGTATGAGGTGATACGCGACGACGAAGGCGAGGAGGAAACCTAAATGAACATCGAACAGATCACAGCATTTTTGCAAGAGCATTGGTACATTGCCTCGGTGCTCATCGGAGCCGTGATTTTAATTGGGGCGATCCGCAACTGGAACTGGCTCTGCGACCCCACTGGTACGCGGGATGCCCACCGCCACAGCAGAGGATACCGGCGTGTGGTTTTCTTTCTGCTGGGTGTCCTCCTGATTGTGGTGAGTATCTGGGGATTTGTGCTGAAGTTGAAATAGGAGGAGCAATCCCATGACCCAAGAAGAACAAATCCGACTCTATCGGCTGATGGAAAAACTCAACTGGTTTTTCCACCAAGAGATGCACTACCTGAATAGAGATATTGCGGAAAAGACCGCACGGGAGTGTTACCCGGAGATTCGGGATTTTACATACGATATTTTGTGGAACGACCTGCCCAAAGAGATCCAGGAGCAGCTCATGGACGAGGAGGAATCCCTATGAGTACGCTGATTTGCTCTTTTGATGGCCTGCACGACAACAGAGTCCTGCGCTACTGCGCTGACTTTGAATCCCATTCCCTGCACATGGATACCAAGACCGAGGCCGGAGAGAAAGTATCCGTTCACTTCACCGGCCTGCTGGCCCACTGGTTTGAGAATGTGATCCAGGACAACATCCTCTTTGGTATGGACGAGATCACCGTGGACGGTTTTTTTGAACAGTATAAAGACCTGCTGGACGGTACCATCCCTTACAGCTTTCCCGCCTGCTGCAGTATCGAGGAACTGCGGGAGCGCATGGACCGGGAGCACATCCGGGTATTTGTCATCGACTCTTCCCTTGGACTATGCGGATTTGTGCTGGCTCAGGAGGTGGAACTGCAATGTCAATCACTGCTTATAAAATAGAAGCCGTCGGCCATGACCGAACCGGCAAGGACTTCGGTTATGTGAATATCATGTACCGATACGGCAACAAGCAGTCCTGTCCCCGGCCAGATCAATGTGAAAAGATAGAGGTCATGTGGGCGGATGAGAGCGTCTATGGGCCGCCCGCACCCGGAAGCAAGGTAGGCGATTTTATCATGACATGGCTCATGGGCTCCTGGAACTGTGGGGTGTTCACCCACCGGGAGATTGCCCAGCGGCTGATGGATGCCTTCACTGGCCTGAAACTCAAGGAGCTGGCGTGGTTCGAGAACCCCAGGGAAAAGACGCTGAAAAACGGAAAGCCCCGTGCGCGCCGGGCCAAGTGGCTGCCGGAGCGGGAGGTAGATCTGGTGTACCTCTACTCCGACCACTATCTTGACGCAAGAAATCCGACTCCCACCGAAACCGACTTCTTCACGGTTACAAGGATGGATGCCTGGGGCATGAGCACCTGGTTTATGTGTACCCCACAGGCCGCTGAAAAGCTGATCGCCATGGATTACGATAATCTGGCTATCCAGGAAACCACCATTGTGGGATAAGAGGAGAATACGGCATGATTGGAACAGATGAAAACCGGGCGGTGCTCTATGTGGAGGTCATCTTCTGGAGCGGCAAGCGAAAAACGCCCCCCAGCCTGGTCAGTGGAAAGTATTGTCCCCTTTTTATGGTTATTGGAACTACGGAATATCTGGGTGTATGCTTTCTGGACGGAACCGAGTGTATATTTGATACACCGGCTTTTGGAAATGCCCAGCCTCTCTATCCAGATACCATTGACTACGCCCCGCTGGAAAACAATGCGGAATTTTTGATCTATGAGGGAGCCAATGCCGTTGGCAAAGGCCGGGTGCTGGGCCGGACCGTTCCCTATCAAGTGAAACAACAACGAAAGTAGGTGCCTTATGTACCAAATTGCATATATTGGCCGCTGGGAGACCCTCCCGGAAACGGCTGCCGCCATCTGTGACCATGACACTTCCAAGCTGGAGGCGCTGCTCCAAGGCGGTCTGGATTTAGATGTTCCCATCCAGCTCAGCGAATACATCAAGCTGATGCCATTGGAGATTGCGGTTTTTCGGAATGATGTACCCATGATCCACTTCCTGCTGGAGCATGGAGCCGATCCCGGTCTGGCAGAGGAACAGCCCCTGCTGCTCACCGCCGCCCGCTGTTGTGGGCCAGAGGTGGTGGCGCTCTTTGCTGGACAGGCCGCAAAACTCAGCTCGAAGCAGAAAGAGCGGGCCTTCCAGGAAGTACGCTGGGGAAAGCGCCCGGAGAATATCCAGGTGCTGGAGCAAGCTGGGATCACAGTGGACAAGTTTGGCGGCGAGGCATTCCGGGCCGCTGTGTCCGAGGGCAACACCAAACTTGCCCGGCTGCTTCTGGAAAAAGGGGCAGACATCAATTACCACAAGCCGGACATGGTGTTTCCGAACGCCCCCACCGCTGTCACCGAAGCGGCTCGGCATAAGAATCTCCCCATGGTGCGCTGGCTCATTGAGCAAGGAGCCGACATCACCATTGCTGACAAATACGGCGACCGGCCTTACACCGTGGCGGTGCAGAACAAAAATCAGGAGCTGGCCGACTACTTAAAATCCCTGGAACCGGAAGACTGGCACAACGAACAAGAAAAGGTGCGTCAGCTCATGCCCTATAAACTGCCCGCCAAGCTGGTGGAATATCTGAAAACCGGCCCCCTGCGTTTGGAATTCCCGGAGCAGGAATGGGTGAAGTGGGCAGAGTTGTATTCCTACATGGATGTGCAGGAGATGACCAGGAAACGGAAGAAGCTACTCTCCCTCATGGCGGCCATGGACAATTACAGCGACTACCTGCTGCTGTGGAGCCCCAGGGACAAAAAGCTGTGGTATCTGGACATCGAGCACGAGGAGTTCCACCCTCTGGCCAAATGGGATGACTTCATCGCAGATCCCGGACGGTATCTGAACGGGATGATCGAGGGTGAGTTTGAGGAATAAGGAGAATGACCGATGTTTGAAGAATTTTATGAGATGTATGAACCCGAGGAGCAGGAAGTGGTCGCTCTGATCAATCGCTGCATTGGGGGCGGATTTAACTGGAAAGGCAACTTTTGGGAAATGACTGTTGTGACGCTGGGCATGGTGTTCTGTGACACCGGCAAAGTCAGCACCAAAGAGGAGCGACTGGATTGGCCGGTCACCGATGAGGAACGCAACAGCGATAAGGGCTGGGGACGCTTTCAAAACGAGCAGATCTGCCGCCTGAAGATCCGCCGGATGAAAGAAGAATGGGCAAAAGATCTGGTGGCATGGCCTTGGTGTATCTCCCAGGTGGTCAAGGCCCATGAGGACTGCCCGGAACTCCAGGCCGTTCTGGACGAGTACCACAAGCCGGTGGTGATCCAGGACGAGGTGCTGGGTGAGCTGAAGCTGGACAAGGACTATGATACCTTCGAGGGCGAGATCCAGTGGTGCGGAACGGATGTGAGCCTTTCTCTGGAGGTCAATGCGGAGAGCAAGCCCTCCTGGACCCGCGCCCGCAGCGCCGCCAAGAAGCTGCTGGCCGACTGTGACACCTGGGACAAGGCCATGCGGGAGCTTGCAGCAAAGAACCTGACCGAGTTGGCCAACAACTGGCTCTCCCAGGATGAGGGAAACCCCCGAAATCCGGAAACAGACCCAATCACAGAGGAAGAACTGGCCCGACGGATCAGTATGACCAGCCTGTCCGTCACCTCCGGCGGCAGCTTCACCGCCTGGTTTGACTGCGACGAGATGTTCACCGACCATGCGGTGACGGTCTACGGCTCCTTGAAAAAGGGCCTCAAAGCTGCCAGTATTGAGGGATAGGAGTTGTCTATGGAGAAAGCGACTGCTGTTAATACCTGCTTAGGTGTTTTGAAGGGACGGGACTGCATCTATCTGGATCAGGTGAAACAGGATGGACTGAACAATCTGACCTTTACGGGGGACATCAATGGCCATCTGGTCTCCCAGCACAGGGACGAAAAAGACTGGTTTCCCTACACACTCACCTTCCGGCGGGTGCTGGCCTATTTTTCTTGTGAATTGGACACCTATAAAAACATGGCTGGGACTGAGTATATAGCTGGCAGCTCCTTTGATTTGATCGAGGACAGCACCTGGCTGAAGTCTTTGCCGGTGCGGGAAGACTTTGACAAAGGCATCTATCAGCACTACCGGCTGTTTACATATGATGATGTTTACGACATCATTGCAGTTTCCTATGAGTTTGTGGCAAAGTTGTAAATGTCTGAAATCTGGTAATGGAGGTAACCAACATGATTAAAGAACGCGTCCCCATTTCTGGCGATCTCCAAAGCAAGGTCAAGCAGCTGATGGAGTACGCCGGATGGTACGAGGGCCGCAGTGTGGATATTTCCATTGCGGAGAAGTATTACGCCGATCATGGCGTCCCGATGATGAAGACCACCCAGCGGTTTTACCGCAAGTATTTCGGCCTGTGCTGTGAGTGGTACCTGGCGCAGAAAAAGCTGAAATGGGCGGCGGATTTTGAGTTTGCGTTGTTCCCTTACCTGGTCAACGGGATCAAAAACCATTTGGAGGACGCCTATTTCCGGGATATGTCCGGCTGTGAGCTGGCGGAGATCGAGCAGGCAGCTGGTCAGAAGTGCCAGCCCATCGGTCATATCGGCTACTACTACCCAGCGGAGGTTTGGATCTCGGAGTATGGGAAACTGTATGCGAAATATGAGTATCAGGATGAGATCGAGTGCTTTCCAGATGTGTTTGCCCTAATCGAACGGGAACTGCGGCAGTGCAACTTTGATTCCGCTGCCATGAAAACGGTTGAGGCACTGGACGGAAAACTATGAAACAGGATTTTACTATTTGGCGCAATCAAATATTGCAGAATCCCCAGAACATTTCACCGCTGAAATTCGGAATATCGCAGGATGAGATCATAGAAATCTTCGGGAATCCCGATGTCGTTTCCACCATGAGAAGCGACGGGAAACCTTTGATCCTCAAATATCATGACATTGAACTGCATTTCGATAGAAAGGCCCCTCATGGGCTCTACTTAGTTTATAGCGACGACGAGATCGAACTGAGCATAACAGATCATCACGAAGAACCGCTACAACCAATCACCAGCACAGAGCCGGTGGACAATGAGTTTTTCCTTCAAGATGAGGCCGTTTATTTCTCCGGCCTATATGAAAACAGCCTGCTCAATGGTGTTGCGCCCAAAGACTTCTGCTACTGGCATTACTGGGGCAAATCCTCTACGGCCTGCTTTCTCGGCGGAATTCGCCTGCGTGGAGCAGACCCGGCATCGTTTCGGGTGTTAAACTATGCCTATGCCATGGATAAAACAGCCGTCTACACCACCAGCGGGAGAATCCCAGGTGCAGATCTGGCAGACTTCCAGGTATTAGACAATGGCCAGAACGATTCGGGTGCGCCCCAGGGATATGCAAAGGACAGCCGACAGGTCTACTTCCACAACGGAGACGGCAAGGTGAAGATCATTAAAAGCGCGGAAGTTTCCTCTTTCCTCTCGTTGGGCGACACCTATTTTGCCAGGGACGAGAAACGGATCTATGCTTACGGTAAACAGCTTCCCAAGGCGGATCTGCCCTCATGGGAATTGCTCAGTCACTGGTATTCCCGCGATGCCAAGCGGGTGTACTACCTCAACCGGGAGATCAAGGGGGCGGATCGAGACAGTTTCACCGTATGCACCCCGCTGGACGCACCTCCGCTCGCTGACCATTTGGCCCGCGACAAAGATCACTTTTACCAAAATGATGAGATGATTGAAGAACCGCTGTGGCGGGAACAGCTACGCAAAATGACCCAAGAACCGTAAACGGAGGAAAACGACTATGGACTATTTGAAGATACTGCATGAAAACCCTGATTTGGCAGAGGAATTTGATTCGCTGTTTGACTTCTTCCTGCTGTATGAGTTGTCCCCGCGGGATGACGCAGAAGGCCGGTGCACTTTTTCAATGCCCGGCATGGCCTTTGCCAGGGATGGCTCCGGCGGAGAATACCACCTGTTGGAGGATGGCTCCATCGGCTATTACAGCAGCGAAGGGGAGGCAGGCCGCCTGGCCGAGAGCATGGACGACCTCTTTTCCCTGCTTGTGAGCTGTATCTGCTGGCACGACTGCTGTGACACAAAGCAGTATGTAGATTCCAAAACATTGGAGGAGTATGGGCAGAGACAGCGCAACTGTAACTTGGAAGATATGGATATTGACAGCTTGCAACGGGTGTCTGATGCCCTCGGCATCCCTAACGGTGAGCCGCTGGCTCCGGTTCTGGAGCGGTTCCGCAAAGCAACCCAGCGTGAGCCTCTGTATCAGTGTATATTTCACGAGGACGACGGAAGCCTGACCGAATCATACGGTTTGATGTTTGAATGAGAAAGGAGCAATCCCGATGAAAGCATTTGACCCCAATTACAAACTGCTGGACGAGATGTATCAGGACAATTACTATCCTGCTTTTTTGGTAGACAAGGTAAAGGACGAGCTTCAGAAGGTCATCGACCTGCTGGAGAACGGCGAAACCGATACCGAAGTGGTGCAGGAAACGCTGGATGAGGCGGTCTGCGGCATCAATGATCTCCAGGAGGAGTTTGACGAGCACGACAGCGAGATCGAAACGGTGGCACGGGAATGTATCGCGGCAACCGTGGCCTACATTCTGGAGTGGTTTGGCATCCCCATTGACACCGAAGAGGCCATCCGGGAACGGGACTGGTGATCCCTATGGCAGAAAAAGAACTGGCCGTTTGTGATGAGTGCGGCAGCCTGTTTTTCAAAGGCTCCTCACAGATGATGGGACTGTGCCCGGAATGTGCCCATATTCTCTATGGCTACCCGAATTGTGACCATCATTTCCAGAATGGCCGGTGTGTGAACTGCTACTGGGACGGCTCAAAGAGTGTGTACATCAAGAAACAGAATCAACAGGAGGAAACTGATATGCCTACAACTGAATGGCTGAACAAATACGAAGCAATCAAGAACAAACTGACCTGTAAAGATGACTTAGAGGCCCATTTCACAGAGAAAGTGATTGGGAACATGGCGGTGGATGTACTGGACATCGGTGTCGTCCATTTCCCTACCGGGCAGATCTTCGCCTGTGATCCGCTGGTGGAGCTGGAGGACACTCTGCCCTTCCTTCAAACGATCCCCGCTGGAACTTATCCCGTGAAAATCTGCGTGGTGCCCAGCGAACAATACGGCGACCGCTACGCCTGCGTCAAGCTGGAGGTTTCTCAGGAAAAGCCTGTCCGATATGAGCTGGGTATGGTGGGCAACGAGAATCTGGACGCGGCGCTGGGAGATGACGACTACTTCGGTTTCGGCGTAGACGCCGGAATGGGCTGTATTGCGGACATCCAGACCCAGGCGGCCTTCAGGACCTACTGGGCCAAGCGTTTGGAAGAAGACCCGGACATCGACCCCTACAACGACCTGTTCTGCGATCTCCTGGAGGAAAACGTCAAAGCCCACCCCAAATATCAGGGAGAGTACGGCGACTGGCTCAACTGGACAGTGCCGGACACGGACTGCAATCTGCCCATCTTCTCCTCTGGCTGGGGTGACGGTTACTATCCCGTCTACTTTGGCTATGATGCAAAAGGCGAAGTCTGCGCCGTGTATGTGCGCTTCATCGACATTGAAGCCAGTTATCAAGAACAGGATTAAAAATGTGACAGAACAAAGGAGAGTGCCATGAAAGCTAACGCCGGAGAGGTCTATACAGTCTATAACCAATATCTGAAACGCTACACCGCCTGCCAGGTGGCCTATATTGCGCCGCCGGACACGGTGAGCAAAGAGTCTTGGGCGGTGATCCTCTCTCTGGATTGGGTGGGCGACGCCCCTCTGACTGCGGAGGAATTGCCCCAGCTCCGCCCGCTCTACAAGGACTTTATGTACTGGCCCCGGGAGCTCCACCTGCTGCGGGTGCCGGTGGAGGTCCCGCCCCAGTACACGCTGGTGGGTACCCTGCCGCCCTTTACCGACCAGCCCTGCCGCTCCTACGGCGGCTGGAATGACGGCTACGATGTGTACCTCCAGATCCGATGGCAGGAGATTCCGGCGGAACGGCGGCGGGCCTTCAAGGAGGCCATGGAGAGCGAAGAGAAAACGGAGATCGGCGGTATCCCGGTGAAGGTCAGCAGCCACCGGGTGACGGACCAGTACGAACCATTCGATTCGGCGCTGGAACTAAAGTCGCTGCCTTGCCTCTCCACCCTTATCTGCGAGCGGTGGCACCCGGATCTGCTGGAGTTTTTGCGTGGAAATCCCTTCCTCGATGAACTGACTTTGCTGAACCACGGTCAGAGGACACTTGATCTGCGGGGCACCAGCATCAGAAAGCTGATGCTGGACATGACCGGCCTTCAGGAACTGTGGCTGGGTGAGGAAACGGAGCAGCTCCTGTTCCAGAACAAGGGCTCGGACGCCTGTACCATCCATGCCCCCGAAGATGGCAGCGGTTTGACCCTCCAATTTATCGGGCAATATTGCCCGCACACGGAACTGCCGAACCTATGGGGGCTGCATGGCATCCAGCTGAAGGACTTTGATCTGACCGGACTGGCTGCTGTCCATCCCCATCTGAAAGAGCTGAGGCTCTGGGGCGCGCCGGGAAACCTGGGGAACTTCTCCGCCGTGGGAGGGGTCCGGGAACTGACGAACCTATCCACCTTCGACCTGTTCGGTTTCGGGGCGGACGACATCCCTACCCCAGAGCAGATGCCGGAGCTTCGCTGGTTCTGGATGACCAGCCTGCCGGAGACAGCGGCAAAAGCGGCAAAGCAGCTCTGGAAAAGCAAGCCGGGAATGGATCTGCGGATTACCAAACCCCGGAAAACGGAGTGGCTGGCGCAAAACCTGGACAATCCCTTCCGGGGCTGGGACGGTGCGGAGCATATTCCTGCCGCCGCTGCGAAAAAGGCAGCCAATCAATACCGCAAGACCCGCTCCCAGCTGATGAAGCTGGCCGCTGAGCCGGGCGAGGCCGCCCAGGCCCAGGCGCTGGAAGCCGTGGCCGCCTACACCCAGACCTTCAACAAGATGGGCTTTATCGAAACCGAGGAACGGGATGAAATTTACATGGCCCTGCGGGGTATCCTGGATGCCCTGCCAGGTGACACGCTCCAGAAAGATTCCCTGATTGAGAAGTTTGAGGAGCTTCGAGATTTTTGAGGAGGTTGAAAAAACAATGGATACAAGAATCACAGAACTGTTGGAAGAGATAAAAAAGGCAATCGACAAGGCTGCCACCACAGGCGACAAATATCAGTTTATAGATCCGGTCTTTGATTTAACTGATGAACTGGAACAGTGCGAAACACCTTTTGATGCTGTAAGACCGATCTTGGAACTGATTGAATCTTCTCCCAATATTGATTTTGGCGGTCCTGGGCCGTTGGGTAGCTTTATGGAGAAGTTTTACCATGAAGGCTATGAGGAAGAATTGGTCGCATCGCTGAAAAGAAAGCCAACTGAATACACAATTGCTCTCATGTTCCGCATCATTGCAGATAAGAAAAATCCCAATCTGAGTGAATACAAACATCTGTTAAAGACACTTGACTGCACCTCTGAAATTGATACTTTCTGGTTGGATGAGATTGCAAAACTGTAAAGGATTTGAACCCATTTCGGTTTCGGCTGTGAAAGCAATTTCCTGAAAGGAGTGGAGGCGCATGAGCCGAATCATTGATGAACCCTACTTTACATACAGTGCATACAACGCCCTGACCTCCGGCATCCAGGTGAAATGCCCCAAGTGCCATGGCACGGGCATGGTAACAGCGGATGATGACAACGCCTATTTCCGCTGCCTGAGCTGCGGCCATCAGGAGACCCGCGACCGGACGATCTACCGTTATGATGTCCATAACCAATGCAAAAACTGCGGCAGGTACTATCGAGTGGATATTGAAGATACAGCAAAACAGCACTTTTCCGTTCTCCATGTGGCCTGTCCCTATTGTGGAACAACCATGTCAGGAGAAGTTCATAAAACAGCGGAGGCGTTTTCATATATTGGCGAAATCAGGGATGGACGAGAACCTTATTTCAGGTTGGAACTATGGTTTTTGACCTCCTTCCAGGGTAAGTCGGTCTGGGCACTCAACCGGGAACATCTTGCCTATTTGATCGGCTATCTCAGCGCCGACCTGCGGGAAAAGCCGCCGGGAAGAGCGAAAATGACCCAGGCTGACCATCTCCCCACCTTCATGAAAACCGCAAAGAACCGGGAGCGGATCGTGAAGCTGCTGAGGCAAATGCAGGAGGAATGAGGATGGAACAGGAAGTTATTTTCAACGGCCAAATTCTTACCCTGACTCGGTTTTGGGCAACAGGAGAACCTTGCCTGTGGATTACCGACCCGGAGCAGATCGGGATGCCTAAAATGGAATTTGTGGGAGGCCACCCGGACGAATATTGCATTTTCCTGAAAAATCTGACGGAAACAGAGCTGGCACAGATCACATCTCTGGACGGTGCTCCACTGGATGTAAAAGAAGAACGAAACGACATCGAATGAGGAGAACACTATGAAAGACCTTTGCCAATACGGAAACCGACCGGAGGACGAATGGGAAATCTTGCCCTGGATACCAGACCCGCGCCCGCCCTTCAAAATTTGGGCGAAGCCGGAGCAGATCGCGCCATTCTTTCTCATTCCCCACCACCCCTATGCGATCTCCCTTCTGCTGAAAATCAGTGACGGATTCCGGACAGAGGAATTCCGACGGCTGGGACTGATCGGCAGCAGCGAGGATTGGGAGCGGCTTGTCCGGGGCGTGATCCAGGAGTTCGAGGAAAACAACAGCGGCGTGGATCTGTTTCACTTCGACTCCGACGAAGATGTGTTCTGCGTGTACTCCCAATACATCGATGACCTGATGCTGCTGTCCAAAATGATCCGGGCGGCCTGTGACAATGAAAAAACGATGGGGATGTATCTGAACATGAGCGAGGTTGCGAAAGCATGAAAGAGTTGACCACTCAAACAGGGATTATAGTAAAATGCAGTAAAACGGCCATTGAATTTTTCCAAAATGCTCAATCAGTGGATTTCTTCTCTGCACTGGAGATTCCGAAGGAATTCCAAGACATAGCGGTTGAGTTTTATGATTTGATTCTGGAAAACGACCATCCTACAGCTTTGCTGGGCTGTCGCGGCAATTATGATATTGCGGTACAGATAGATGAAGTAACCGGCACCATGACGGGGTGGCATTGGTTCAAATGAGGGAAATGGAATGATCGAGTACATCAAACTCTTTTGGGAGGGCGCACCGGAGGGAGAACTGTCGGTGATCCTTTATGAAGTGGATACAGGAAATGGGCGGCTGGCCCTCCGCTCCATCGACATCTTTGCAGATTGCCGCACCCGTAACATCCCTGACCTTTACGACGGCGCCATCGAGATCACGCCGATCCCCACCGTGGAGGAATTGAACGCCCATGTCTGGGGCGAGGAATTCCACGCCTGCATCATAGAAAAAGCGGAATTTGAGGCCATCTGGGAAAGCCACACCTATGATGGAGCGTTAAAAGAATCAGGAGGGTTCTGATGAAACAGACAGATATTTATACCGAAGCTCTGACCTGTCTGCGCTCCATCCTTCTGGCAGACCATCCAGAATTTCAAAACTGGATCGACTGGCTGGAGAGGGATATTCAGGACTGGACCCAGCGCCGTGAGGTTGCCCACCATCTTCGGGCATACGGCGGCATGGGCTCATTCAATGATCTGCCCAGTATGCGTGGAAATCACGACTACATTTTCGGCTTTCTCAAGTCCGTGTGCTATGCCTTCGGCCATCTTTATGGCAAACGGGAAGGCATTTCTCCGGAGGCACTGATGGAGGAGTGCCTGCACGATGTAGAGCAGGCAGCCTATCACCCCCATAAGCCACTGAACCAAGCCATTGCCCAGCACTTGATGCAGGGCGATTTACAGGAAAACCTGGATGCTCTGTGAGGGAAATACAATGCATGACATGAATTTGGAAAAAAACCGCAGTAAAATTCAAACTGCTTATAAAGTAAGCCCCTTCACAAAGGGTACCTGCCCAGAACCGGAGGATGCTGTGAAACGATTTGAAAGCAGGTATACTCCCATCCCCGCAGAGTACCGCTGGCTACTTTTGAACTTCGGCGGCTGCTATTTGGCGGAGCCGTGGATCTTCACACTGAAAGAGTTGGAAGAAGCCTACCCGATTTTTCAAGAGGCTTATGAGGATTACATGAGCGAATATGACCACGGCCCCACCTTTCCAATCGGAGGATTGGGTGACGGGAGTATCGTATTTATCGACTTAGAGAGCGGCAGAGTCCGGGGCTATAACTGTGACTATGCCGATCTGGAGGAGATTGCCGAGAATTTTTCCAGCCTGCTCCTGGGCCTTGTGGAACAGGCATTGGAACTGGGAAACCTGTGCAAAGAATTGTGAGGTAAGTGTATGGCAAAGGACATCAGGGAGTGCCTGCTGGAGCAGGTAGGAAAATTTCATCAGTGGCAGGAAATCACTTATCCCGGAAAAACCACCGAGGAGATCGGCGGTGCATGGGAGGTCGATTACCCTGCGTGGAATGATATATTTGATGCCTTTTGCCATGTGTTGACCCAAATGGATGCAGAAACAGCAGACAGCGTCCTACTGGATGAGATGGTCTATCTGATCGCCAGGGACAACGAAGCGGAGGGGTTTATACAGGAGACCACTTCCCATCCCCAATGGTTCGAGCGCCTCTGCCGCAGGGCCGCAGCCTCCAATGAGAGTGAGGCCAAGTGGCAGTTTGCCGCATATCTGTCAGAATGTCCGTGCAGCCAGGAAGTCAAAGACATGATCCTGGACTTCGCAAAGGACCCCAATGAATATGTAAGCCGGCGGGCACTTTTGGCGATGCCCGCTCTGCGTCCTGACTGTGTGGAGCAGTTCGCTCCTCTGTTCTGGGAGCGCAACTGTTACTCTCCTGAACTTCCGGAATACCAGCGGATCGCCGTTCTGGTTTCACTGGACGCCATCCATTCCGACCTGCTTCCACAATACTTGGAACGGGCCAAGCAGGATGGTCGGAGCTATCTGCTGGAACACGCAAAACGAATCGAAGGAGGACTTGCCATGAACGAAAAACTGTCCCGTCCCCAATTCAATCAAATGGATACAACCGAGAAGCAAACGCTGATGGAAAGCTTGGCTGATCGTTATGATATGACCTTTCTCGGTCTACATACTTTTGACCGCTGGGGCCAGAGTTGCACCACCGGCATCTTCGAGAAAGATGGTCGGGAGTTCGTCTTTGTCCCCGGCGATACCGTCACCCTGGGCTGGGAGCAGTTTGCCGTGGGACTGAATCAGGAGAGCCGGGAGGAATTGGAGTATCTGTTCCGAGAATGGGAAATGGAGCGGGACCCGGAGGAGATGATTCGGGAAAGCATGGCTCCTGTTCGGCAGGCGGCCATTGGACCCATGTTGGTGGGCCGGGAGCTGGAGGAACTCTGCTGGGAGCCGGTCAAGATGGACGATCCCAGGCTGACTGCTCACCCTGACTGGCTGAAGGAATTCCGTGATTTTGCCTGGAGTGACAGCAGCAGTCTTACCTTGCATCAGTCGGCCCGCATTGAGCGGACGGAAAAGGGCTTTCAGATCTGTATCTATAACCGCACAGACTACGATGCGCTTCTTGCCATGCTGCAAAAACAGGGCTTCTCCCTGCCCACGGCGGACGAGTGGGCCTACCTGTGTGGCGGCGGGTGTCGGACCCTGTTTCCATGGGGAGATGGGTTAGACTACTCCATGCGTCTGCACTGGTTTGAGGACATGGATGAGGATGAGAACCGGCCCTATGACATGGAGGAACCCAACTTCTTCGGCCTGTCCATCGCCTATGATCCCTATATGCGGGAAGTGGTGCAGGCTGATAGACTTACCACCTGCGGCGGTGACGGCGGATGCAATATCTGCGGTGGGCTGGGCCCATTTCTCGGTTTCCTACCCTGTTCGCCCCACTGTAAGCCGGAAGTGCAGGAGGACAATGAACTAAACGGAGATTATGACTTTTATCGGCCTATCATTCGGCTGGAGAACTATGATTGACAATAGAAGCTTGATACAAAATAAAGAAAGAGAGGTGCCGACATGGGAGCATGGGGCATAAAAGCATTAGAGCGTGACGAAGGGCTGGATGTACTGGACATCCTCAAAAATGAATATGTACCGGAGCATCCGGTAATGGATCTGGGCGAGATGATCGAACTGATGAAAGAGGAAGTCATGCTGGGATCTGACTTCTCACAAATCGACTTCCTCTTTGACAATACTGCGATGGCTCTGGCGGAGCTGTATTTCCAATGGAAGGATAACGGCAAGCTGGACTACGATCATGAAGAAGCTGTATGGGATAAAGTCACCGGTTTCACAGCATCCAAAGAAGCACTTGCTTTCCTGCTGCGGCAGCTCACCGACATCAAAAACGAGGTGCCGGACGAGGACGGCATCCGTGAGATTGTGGATCTTTGGAAGAACGAGGACAGCGGTGAGATCGCTCCTGCGTGGTTGGAACACTTGAATCAGCTCATTGATCGACTGGATTCAGAACAGGAGGCGTGACAGATGTATATCAAAAAATATTGGGGCAACTTTATTGGCGGTTCAGATGACAGTCTGAACCTTGTGGCATTTTTAGAGGATCAGAAAAAGGAGGAGATCCCCCTCAGCGAGATTTTCGCCAAGATCGGTCTGGACAAGCAGAACTGGGACTTTCGCCAAACCGTGGAGTACCTGGAGTTTACACATTCCGATGGCGTGGAAATGGACTTCCACTTCGCCATTGATGTGGTCACCGACCTGGCCGCCATCCTGCTGGAGTGCAGCGTCAGTGGCAGTGTAAACCTTCAGGATCTGGACGAGTACAACACCCCCGATCGTCGTGTCCGCATCACTGCTACGCCAGAGGAGCACGAGGCCATGGACAAGGCCCTGGCGGACTTTGCCCATGCCCCGCTGGAATACGACATCAGCGAGATGATGGGCGAGGATGAGATCACGGATATGGCTTATCAGGTGGAGATGCTGCGGAAAGAGCTGTACGAAGCCTCCGGCCGTAATCGGAACTACCATGTAAAGGCGGAAGATGTAAAACATCTGCTCCCTGACTGGGCCGGCGCCGATGGCTGTATCGCCACCAACCGTATCACGGTGGAGGGCTGCAAGATTGGCTACTGCTACCGGGAGAAGGCGGACGGCGGCTGGGACAGTGGCTGGCGCTTTACCGCCGGTGACGAGAGCGAGGCGTACATGGACGACCCCAACAATGCCGGGATCTACAAGCTGAATACGATCTGCAACGACGATCCCGACATCATTCCTCTGCTGAACACCCCCGCCCCCTGCGCCTTTGCCCGGGACGAAAACGGCGTGTTTCAGCCGGAAGTATTGGAGCCAGAAGAAATGGAGGAACCGGATATGGATATTTTAGAGCAGTGCCAGAAGTGGCATGAAAAAGGCAAATACCAAAAAATCATTGACGCGCTGGAGGCCATCCCCGCCGAGGAGCGTACCCCTGAGATGGACAGCGAGTTGGCCCGCGCCTACAACAACCTGGCTGTTCCAGAGGATCGGGAACTGTATCAGAAGGCGATTTCCTTGCTGAAACCCCATGCAGACTACTTTGCAGAAGACTACCGTTGGAACTTCCGTATGGGCTATTCCTATTACTATCTGGATCAGGAGGGCCGGGCATTGCCCTATTTCCGCAAGGCGTTGGAGAAACTTCCTGGTGATGAAGATACCCAAAAGCTCATTGATGCCTGTGAGAGTCTTATTGCCTTGCCGCAATTCTCGGAGTGCTTCCGGGAGCGGACAGAGAACTGGTGGGAAACCTTTGCCGAGATGGAAGCAGAATTGCGCCAGATGATGGATGAGGACAAAGATCACACCCGCGGCGCAGAACTCGTGGCCCAAATGGAGGAAACTCTGAATCTGGTTTTTGATGAGATCTCTTTCGAGATGGGCTTCAACGGCAAAAAGCATGAGCTGATCCTCACCCCGGAGGGTGACAAGGTCAAGCTGTTTGAGCTGGTCTACTTCCAAAAGCACGCCCCTAAGGAGGTGCTGGAGCACTGGAACATCCTGGTGGGCCGTCAGCCAATCCGAAACATCGGCCTGCGTACTGAGGATGGCTGGGACATCTCCGGGGAGGATGTGCAGATCTGGCTGGAGGAGCAGGGTGAAAACAGCTTCGCCATCTCTGCCTACTGCGAAAAGCTGCTGCCTATGCTCCGGGAGGAGGAAGGCCGGGTCTGGTGGATGCTCACCACCCTCACCGACCAGGTGCTGGGAGAGATCCCCCACATGAGATACATAGATAGCTTTGATGTGCTGGAGGAACCCAAGACAGAGCCGTCCTTCCTCCTGTCCCAGCTTCCCGACGCTCTGAAGGAGCGGGGCCTGGAACTCTCCACCGACCCGGAAGCCTATCTGGAGAGCTATCTTGGCTACAAAATGGAACCCAATGAAGATCCCGACGCCGATTGGCGGCTGGATGTAATGGCCGGTTCCACCTGCTGTGTGCCGCTCATCAACGGCTACTTGAACGCCGACAATGACTTTATGGACGATCTTCATGCCGACGGCGCGGTAGCGGGCTTCTTCTGCTATCCTCTGGATACTCTGCGGGAGGAGGAAGGAACGGATAAGATTTTCGACTTCCGGGACAAGCTGGAAGAAGTGTTCACCACCGGCGACGGCCCGGAGGTTCTCACCCTCACCGGCGGAGCCACCGGCCTCTACTGCGGCTATGTGGACTTCATCGCCTGGGACATCCGAGAGGCGCTGAACATGGCGAAAGAGTTCTTTGAAGGCACGGACATCCCATGGGCCATCTTCCACACCTTCCGCCGTGAAGCCGGTTCTGTACCCCTAAAGCAACAAGATGATGGGACAGAAACTGAGAATCAGGATGACGAGTTGGACGAAACGCTGACGGGCATGGACTATATTCCTTACACCCAACAGAACGCCGAAGCATTCTTCGCTCAGCTGGAGCAGTGGAACGACGAAGACGAGTACACCCGCTGTATCCAGGCACTGAATGCCATCCCGGAGAACTGGAGGAACTACCGCACCGCCTACGCCCTGGCCCGTGCACTGGAGAACTACGCCATCATCGGGGACCATGACGAAGGTACTTTGAAATCCAAGGGAGACAAAGCCCTTCTGAGGGCCATTGAGGTGCTGGAGTCCGTCCGGGAGGAAGGCCAGGACAAGGCGGAGTGGAATATGCGGATGGCCTATGGCTATCAGTATCTCTACGGCCAGGAGGAAAAGGCCATTCCCTACGCCCAGCGGTGGGCAGAGCTGGACCCAGAGGATGAAAATGCCCCGGCGGTAATTCGGGAGTGTAAGGCGGAGATCCGGAAACGCCAGTGCAGCCGGAAAAAGAAGGCCAAATTCGTGCCTGGTGATACTCCATTTGAGGGCTTCGACCTCACCAACTTCTGGGATGATAATTGGTATGCACTGAAAGAATATGTCAGTGATCCGCCTTCCGATGAGCTGATTGCCAGCGTGGAGGAGGAACTGGGCTACAAGCTGCCCGCCGCCTACATCTGGCTGATGAAGCAGCACAACGGCGGCATTCCGGTGAATACCTGCTATCCCTGTGATGAGCCCACCTGTTGGGCAGAGGACCATGTGGCCATCACCGGCATTTTCGGCATCGGACGAGAAAAGAGCTGCTCCCTCTGTGGAGAGCTGGGCAGTCAGTTTATGATCGATGAGTGGGAGTATCCTGCCATCGGTGTGGCCATCTGTGACTGTCCAAGCGCCGGACACGATATGATTTTCCTGGACTACCGGGATTGCGGTCCCCAGGGAGAGCCTGCGGTAGTCCATGTGGATCAGGAAAACGACTATAAGATCACCCATCTGGCAGACAGCTTTGAGGAGTTCATCCGCGGACTGGAGCATGAATCCTTGTATGATCCGGATGAAGACGTAGAGGATCTTGAGGATGACGCCGACGAGGAGGAAACCGACCATAAGGGTTCCTTTGCCGGATCTGTGCTCCTCTCCAAAGCAGAGTGGGACAAGGAGCAGTTGATCCGAGATCTGCGGGAAGAATGGGGCATCGTAGATGAGGAGCCGGATGAGGGCGACGAAGATGTTGAGAACAGCGATGACGCTGTGGTAATGCGGGTCGGCAATATGATGCTGATCGTGACACTCTTCCACGGTCACATCCCGGACAATGAAGCGGAGATCAACGCCGAAAACAACTATATGTGGCCAGAGGCCGTAGAAGTGGCCAAAGCACACAAGGCCCATATCATGGTGGCTGTGTTAGGCGAGGAGGAAAAACTGCTGGAACGAGGTAAGCTGTTCACCAAGGCGATGGCAGTGTGCTGCAAGCAGAAATACGCCACCGGTGTCTATACCAGCGGTGTGGTATTTGAGCCTCGTTTCTATGAGGGCCTTGCATATATGATAAAAGAGGACGAACTGCCCATCTTCAACTGGATCTGGTTCGGCCTGTACCGGAGCGAGGGTGGCCTGAACGGCTACACCTACGGCATGGATGTGTTTGGCAAGGAGGAAATGGAAGTGCTGAACACCGACGCCGAGCCGGAGGAACTGCGAGACTTTTTGGCAAGCCTTGCCTCCTATGTGCTGGCGTGTGATGTGACGCTGCAAGACGGCGAGACTATCGGCTTTTCTGCGGACGATAAGCACACGATCACCCGCAGCCCCGGCGTCTCTCTGCCAGAAGAACAGATGACCCTGAAGATCGGTTACGAGCCTATAAAGGGAGATCCGGAGGATGACAGTTGCGACCACTCAGACAATGAGGACACGCAGGATGAGGAAGAATTCAGTAATCCCGAAGTCTACACCGAGGAGGAGATGGAGGCCGTCGAGGGACACATCCAGCAGTATTTCGGCAAGTTTGAGAATGTATTCCACGAGATCGTTTCCCCGGACATCCATGTGGACATCTGCATGGTGCCGCCCACTGAGGAGCGGGACTATTACACCTTGGTCACCATGGGCATGGGCGCCCACCGGATGAATGTGCCAAAGGAACTGGCGGAGTACAAGCTGGAGCGGGCAGAGCTGGCCATTGCCCTGCCTGCGGACTGGAAGCTGGATCAGGAGTCCATGAAAGACGAAAAGTGGTACTGGCCCATCCGCCTGCTGAAATCCTTGGCTCGTCTGCCCATTGCCAGTGATACCTGGCTGGGCTTCGGTCATACCATGGACAATGAGGAGGACTTTGCAGAAAACACGAAGCTGTGCGCCGCCATTCTGACCGGCCCCCAGGGTACGAAGGACGGCAGCGAGGTCTGCACTCTGCCGGGCGGCGAGGAGGTCAACTTCTATCAGGTCATTCCGCTTTATGAGGACGAGTTGGACTATAAACTGGAACATGATGTAGACGCTCTGCTGGACAAGATGGCGGGGATCAGCTTTGTGGTGAACCCCACCCGCCAGGATGCAATCACCCGTGGCACCCTTTCCAATGATGATTTTGACGGTGAGATGGACGATGCTTCCTATCATATCGAGAGCATTGAGGAGAAGGAACTGCCTATTGACCCCATCAATGCTTATAACCACATGGCCATCTACCTGCGCTGGTGTATGGAGCACGACCTGATGAGCGAGGACTTCTTGAAAGAATACAGCGAAGTGACCAAACAGGTCAAAGCTGATCCTGCCAATGTGGATCTGAGGGAGTTTATCCGGGATGAGCTGGACGGCTGTCTGTTCTCTGTGCTGTTCAATCAGCAAGGCCGTGCCTTTGCAGGCTATTACTACGGAGAGGGCGACAGCCCCTACTATCCTGCCGATGTTGACGACAACGCCCTCCGCTTCTTCGGCCCGGAGCGGTATCACTCTGATGAGTTCCAGGATGAAGCCTACCTGTTCATCCCCTTTGACGAGGACTACTATCAGGCTATGGCAGAGGTGATCGAAGAACGCTTTGAAAACTGGCAGGGACAGGACTTCGACGAGGACACGCTGGAGCCTTCCGAGGTGGCTCATGCCATCATGGAGTATCTGGACTGCGAGTGTACCTATTTCCCGTCCATGGCAGATGATGACCCCATCATGTCAGCATACAGCTACGCCCAGCGGCTGGGGGTACGGGAAGGCTTTGTTCCCGTGCTTATCCAGGCGGATGATGAAACGCTGTTGGAGTGTCTGGTAATGAACGCCGATCCGGAGCATGATGCGGACTTCTATGAATTTGACCTCAAAACGGTAACGGAGTATCGGAAGAAGATGCTCTCCGCTCCCGTCAAAGATGGAAAGGCGGTTTTGGAGGAATTGACCGGCCAGCGTAAGGAAGAAGCCGAGGACGATGATCTGGACTGGGAGGAGGAAGTCCTGGGCGAGATGGAGGGCGGAGAACCCAACGACCGCTTCGCAAACTATTGGAACGATGATACCGGAATGACATATCCGCTCATTCTGGCTAAAATTCCGGTAAAGAACCCCTGGGAGATCTTCGCCTACCTGCCCTTTGGAAATTGGAATGAGTGTCCCGACACACCGGACCTGATGGCAGTGGCGAAATACTGGTTCGAGCAACATGGTGCCATCCCTGCCGCCATGAGCCACGATGAATTGGAGTTTGAACTTCCAACTCCGATTTCCAAGGAAAGAGCTATGGAGGTGGCTGTGGAGCAATATGGTTTCTGCCCAGATCTGGATCAGAATGAGGATGGAAGCATTGGCTCCTTGGCAGCTGTCCTGTGGCAGTCCACCGTCTGGTATTTCTGGTGGGATTGATGGGAGGTGCGACCAATGACAGAATATCAAAAAACCTATATCGAACTAAAAAAACAGTTTGTTGCGACCAATGAAGGTCCGGACAGTGTCCGCGCTCTATATACCTTCAAGGAAGAACTTGAGCAGAGTGAGGATCAGCAGGCCAAAGAAGTGCTGGTGGATGTGTATGATCTACTGGACTTCAAAAAGGATGCCTATGAACTGCTCTGCCAAATCGGAAATCGTTCCGATAAAAAGACCCTCAAGCGGCTGGGCACGCTGAAGGACTATGCGGACAACTGGGGCAATCATTATGCTCTCCCCAAGCCCAAAACGCCGGAGGAAAAGCAGAAAGAGAAGGAACGGCAGGCCCAGCTGGGCCTGCCC
>OBKG01000173.1_pt1 | contig 43700 bp, 39 predicted proteins | sample 1519741 | NCBI WGS metagenome assembly OBKG01 (sample SAMN00265072, study PRJEB22529) | human gut metagenome
AAAAAGCCTGACGGACTGTTGGAAGCCCGTGACTTTAGTCATGGGTTCTTCACTTCCCGCCAAGTTTAAAATATCTCGGGCAAAATGCATTTTATGGATGCAAGAATCTCAAAAGGGTCAGGTTTAATGACGGGCTTATGGTTATAGACAAAGATGCATTCAACTATTGTACGAATTTAAAAGAAGTGACACTTCCATATTCATTGCAGGAAATTGGATGGCATAACTTTTCGTGTACCGAAAAAATCAATATGAAATTTGACGTGCATCTTTTAGCGTATCTTGCAATGGCTTTGGCCGGTTCGAAGCCACAGGATTTTTATGTTGATATATTTTTTTCGGATTTAAACCGCCATGTGATACTGCCAATATTCTTAATATTACAGGGAAGGGGCAAGCTGCTCACAGCTATCCATAAATCAGAGACTGTGGATGATGTAATCCAAAATACAAAAACTCTGTTCCGTGAAGGATATACTTTCAAATCAAGATACAGAACTGCAATAAAACAGTACCAATGCTTACAGTTAAATGAAGCAAAATCCTTTTTAATATTTGATGCTGAAGAAATTGCAGCTGATATCATTGAAAGCGATAACGAGGAAGACATGGTAAATCTTCTGATGCTGGGTATAATACCAGAAGAACATCTAAAAATAATTCAGGATAATATTGAAATTACAAAACCTGAATGGACAACATCACTGGCATATATCCTTGAATCATTAAGGAACTGCGACAGGCAGACAAACCAATACGATATTTAATTTTAATCTGGTGCCGACTCCGACAAAGCCGGCGAGTTATCCAAGCAGGCTTTCGCCTGCTTTTTCTTCGCAAAAATTTTCAGACATGAGAAAAAACAGGCATACTGTGTATATAAAAAGAAAGGTCGGAAAAGATATGGCAAAAAGAATTGAAAAGATATGTTATCAGCCAGGGGTGTTCCTTACTGTTGAACATAATGATTTATGCACAAAGCTTGAGGTAGAGTCGTCAGTGGAAGAACTGCATCTTGGCGAACAGACAAGCAAAAGAAAAATGAACTTCATATTAGAAAAAAAACACGGAGTCTTTCCTAATATAAAGAAACTGGTAATTGAACCTGGCGCCGCAGAAATATTTGTAGATAATGAGGTGTTTCCAAATGTAAAACGTGTCGATTCACGCAACCCTCAATATCTGTCATGTGACAGGATGCTTGTGAGAATTAAACAGGGCGCTGCACGCTCTTTGCGGAATGTGTTTGACCTTGCATCAAATATGCCAGTCAACCTCTCAATGATAAGTGAAATTGAACGCTTTGCGTTATGCCAGTGTATGAGCACAGAACTTATTAATACAGGCTCCCTGCGATGTGTATCGGTAAACAGTTTCGAAGGCTCTGCAATTTCAGACATGTCTTATGACGAGAACGGAACAAAAATTACAGGCGGTATACTTGTTGATATCGATGATAACGCAGACTGCGTATCCCTTCCTGGAAGAGATGCAAATATGAGAGCAGTGGCCTCAGGAATAAGATTCAGTGACGTTAAGAAAACTATTATCAATGATGTTGATTTTGCAATAAGGGCCATCATCCCAAATCTTTCCGGTATACCTGAAATGTCTGAAACAATTATTATTAATGACCATGAATGCAAAACATTCAGGGAAGTACAGACACTTGCAAAACTGAGTGGTGTAAAAAATATTGAGTTCGGAGAGAAATGCAAAGGATTCCAGTCTATAGATGGCATCGCCTATACAAGCAGCCTTGCATATCTTGTTGCATGTCCTTCAGACAGGACGAAAGAAGTGGTAGTCCCTGACGGCGTCAGGGTTATCTCAAGCTCATCTTTTAAAAATTGCAGTATAGTATCTGTAAAGTTTCCTGATTCTGTCGTTAACATTGAAGATAAAGCATTCTATAATTGCAAAAGCCTCAAACATGTTGACTTTGGGCATGGGATTACGCATATTGGCTCAGCATCATCGTGGAATGTATTTGCGTCATGCGGTCTTGAAGAAGCTGATATACCGGAACAGGTGACATATATTGGTAGTGGAGCGTTTTGGGCATGTGAATTAAAAAAGGTCACTTTTCATGAAGGACTGCTCAAGATTGCATCAGATGCCTTTGGCAACAATGTTGACCTTAAAGAAGTTACGCTCCCTGACAGTGTGATACACCTTGGAGAAAATGCATTCCGAAACACAAAAGTTGTACATGTCCATGACTATTTAAGCGATATCATCACTGCAGCGGGAGAGCCTGTGGTCTTTGCAGACAGGGGTGCAGGATATACAGAGATTGACATAAACGGAAAATCTGTTTTCGCTCCAAAACATATGAAGGAAGGAGACCGCCGAAAGGTAAAAAAGATAATCGAGGATTGGATTGACGGAACTGCAGATGACACGGATAAGCTATTTGGATATGCCATCACATTAGACGAAAAACAAGATGTCGCTCTAAAAATATATGAAAGCACCAAAAGCGAAAATGCAAAAAAATACTTAAAAAAACATTCAAAAAATATTGCCAGAAGATATCTGGAAGAAAAAAGGAAAGAAGAGCTGATTAAATTTATTGGATTTGGCCTGCTGTCAAAACAGGGACTACAGGAAATCCTGGATGCCGCAAAAGATGAAGCAGATGTGTCTGCATATGTCCTACAGATGATGCAGAAAAAAAAGACTACGGCGGACAGGTTCAAACTGTAAGAGATTGCCGGCTGGGAAAATCAGACCAGCCGGCATTTTGCATATTGTATATGGAAAGAAAAAAAAGAAAGGAAGAAAAAAATATGGAAAAACGTAATGTAATATTTCTGGATGTAGACGGAGTACTTAACAGCCTTGCATATCATGAAAAGGCGGGGAGAAATGCTCCAGAACTTGAAGAGCGGGCACTGAGAATACTGGCGGACATATACAAAGAAAACGACTGTTGTATCGTGCTGGCATCTTCATGGCGGGAACTTGCACCTACGGAATACCGTGCAGCGCATTCCATGTATCAGTACCTACTGGATAGCCTTGGACGGTATGGCATGGAAATCGCTGGTAAAACGCCATACATACAGATGGACAGGCCGTCAGAGATTGCCAAATGGCTGGAAGACCACAGGGATGAGGTTAAAAACTTCATAATATTAGATGACGATTTCAGCCAAAAAGGGTATGCAAGATACGAGCTGGACAGTCATCTGATACAGACGGTTTTCTTTACACACGACATGAACGAGGGTGGACTGCAGGAGAAACACAAAGAAAAAGCGAGAAAGATATTTTCAGAGGCCTGATTGTATGGCCTCTTTTTTTTGCAAAAACATCTTTTTTTTATTTTTTTTCTGCATATTGTAAAAAGCAGGTTAAATCCTGCGAATTGCAACTTAAACAGGAGTCAAAAATGGACAAAAAAGAATGGTTGTTAAACCAGTATCGAAATGAACCGCAGGCAGACGAAGAGGTCCTGCGTTTTATCGCAAACTTCGTATTCCATGAGAACAGCAAAAACGGAAAGGGCATGGAAGCGATAAAAAACTTATTTTCAGAAGATTACTGCTGGCATTTTGCGCATATGTTAAAGACCGTATTCGGACGCGGTCAGATATACTGCACCGAAAATGGACATCATTTTGCATGGAGAGACACAAAAACAACAGGCATCATGCTATATGATATAAACGGCATCTATCACACACATAAGATATTAGTTCCGGAAGAGGAACTGGAAGAAGGACTACAGGAAATCAAAAAAGGGCCTGAAAGCAGCGAAGAAGAACCTGATACAAATATCGTGCAGAGAATGCTTAAACAGGCGGTTAAAATCAACAATTAACTACAAAACTGACTTCAAAAAAAATGTTTTAAAAAAATGTGAAAAAAACGTACCGTTTTATTTTTATTTGTCATATTAAATGTACGAGCGGATGTGAAACTGGTTTCTCGGGCATCTGAAAGATGTCAGCTGGCGAAATTTTCGCACATTTAAGCAGGTAAACATGGCGCGGCAGGAACAAAACACAGAATGGACACAAAAAATTTCTTTTTTTATTTTTATTTTGCATATTATATGTGTAAGCGTAAAACGGTTACACATTCTGGTAACGAGCCGGTACGGCGAGTTATCATACTTGTAAGCATTTAATGCTTACAAGTTCTGGTAACGAGACAAGCATGAAATGCGCTGACGAGTTATCATATGTGTAAGCAAAAATTGCTTACAAGTTCTGGTGAAGATAAGTGAGTGAAACGAACTTATCGAATCATATACGTAAGCAAAAATTGCTTACGTATCCAGGCGAAAGCAAACGGATAAAAAGTTTACCAAACCACATACACAAGCATGCATTGCTTGTATCCACCAATGGAGAACGTGAAATCCACGTTCGAAGTCTGGTAACGAGCCAGAACGGCGAGTTATCAACAAAGTCTGGTAACGAGCCAGAACGGCGAGTTACCAATATGCAAAGTAAAAACCAGCCATGCATTTTAGAGAGGAGAATAAATGAAGAAGAAAACAAACCAGAAAATCCGCGGTAAGAAAAAACGGAAAACTGGAAATAAAAAGTTTTCGCAGGCCCTCATTGGTGGAGCATTTATCGCTTTGGGGTGTGGATGTTTTGCTTATCCTAATTTCAGAGAATGGAACACGCAGCGTGAAGTTGAGCAGATTATAGATAATTTTGACAAGACGTACAGCCAGGGGCTGGATTCCAGCATTGCCGACAAGGCTGCAAACGCTGAAGGTGAGGAACAAAATGAATCCCAAAACAATAAAAAGACTGATGGCAACACTACAGCAACAGAGACTCCGCAGCCGGAGCAGTCTGAATCCAGCGCAGGTGACAGCGCAGCTGAACAGACAGTTGGCGATACGGACGAAAAAAATGCAGCGGATGAATCAGCCGATAATGGTTCAGGCAACACAATAAGTACAAGACCTTATCAGTATCTATATGACGAGATGGATAAATACAATAAAAACCTAGCCCAGAACGGTCAGTCAATCTCTGATGCGTGGAGCTATGAACAGCAGCCAATGGATTTAGAAAACCTCAATATTGATAGTGATAATCCCATAATTGGATATATAGAGATTCCGGATATGAAAATACGGCTTCCATTAATGCTTGGAGCATCATCCAAAAACCTTGAAAAAGGAGCCGCAGTTTTATCTCAGACCAGTATGCCGATAGGCGGAGAAAATACAAACTGCGTGATTGCAGGACACAGAGGATGGGAAGGAAGCGCATACTTTCAATATATTGAAAATATGAAAGTTGGGTCGAAAGTTTATATCACAAATCCATGGGAGACATTGGTGTATGAATGCACAAGTATCAAGGTCATTTATCCCGATGACGTTAGTTCAATTTTGATACAACCAGGGAAAGACATGGTTACCTTATTTTCATGTCACCCATATGTTCTCGGAGGAGGTCCTTACCGTTACTTAGTTTTTTGTGAAAGAGTGGATACACAAAAACGCCAAGAAGTTGATGGAATCTTGAATCCGAAATCAGAGGAAGAACCTGCAGAAAATACAGATGATATTACGATTACAGACATGCCGGAAGAAACAACTGGTTCTTCAGAACCAGGTGCAGAGACACCGGAAATAAGCAAACCTGCACAAACAGCAGTAACAACATCACCTGCGGCGGCGGAAACTGTTCCTTCAGCAGAAGATATTGACAGCTACCGCACATTTATGGGGATTGACTTGCTGGCATTAGAGCAGACATTAAGATATATGCTTCCTATTGTCGTTATTGTAATTTCAATCCTGATTATTATATTCAGGTGTTTTCCAAAAGGCAAAAAGCCGAAAAAGAAAATAAAAAAACCTATTAAAAAAAATAACAATGCAAAAAGGAGAAAAAAACTATGAAATATAATGCAATCGCAAAGAAATTAAGCATGACTACACTTGCAGCTGCTATGCTCGCAGCACCGGCAGTAAATGTATTTGCTGCAACAGATGTTACAATCGATACTAACAGAGTCGGTTCACTGACAGTTCATAAATATGACATTACAGCAGCCGTAGCAAAAGGGTTTAATACAGATAAATATGAGTCTGATGGAAAGCAGAACGCTGAAGCAGAGAAAGAGCTTGCTAATTACAAAATCGAAGGTGTTGAGTTTACATACATGAAAGTCGGCGATATCTCAACAGATACAGTTGGCGGACAGGTTAAGGTAATGTATGGAATCCCTGCAGAACTCGAGAAGATTCTTGGGCTTACTGACCCGAGAGGAGACCATAAACACACATCCGATGAAGTTTATGATGCAATGAAAAACATCCTGTTAAACAACACACAGTCCAAAAACAAGCTTGAGGACTACGTTATGACAGGCTATGGACATACAGCAATGCCTATGACTGATGAAAACGGTATTTCCACAGCAACAAGTTTACCGCTTGGACTTTACCTTATCATCGAGACAAAAGTTCCGGCTAACGTAAACACAACTGTTGACCCGTTCTTCGTATCTCTGCCGATGACAGATAAAGAGGGCGCTCATTGGTTCTATGACGTACACGCATACCCTAAGAACCAGACAAACATCCCTGATATTGACAAGAGAGTAAGACAGCGTGATGACGTTGGATATGGTAAACCGGAATATCTTGACACAGCAACATCTTCCGAAGGTGAGATTGTTGATTATATCGTAACATCTCATCTGCCAAAGATTACAAGTAAGGCAACATTCCTGACAAAGTACACCTTTGTCGATACAATTGCAAAAGGCCTCACATACAACCGTGACCTTTCTATCTATTTCTACGACAATGAAGCAGATGCAAAAGCGAATAAAACTGACGCAGCCGTTGCTCACTGGGATGTAAATTCTGAAAACTTCAGAAGCAGCTACAATGCAGCATCTGAGAAGGCTTCTCAGTGTACAGTTCAGATGACAGAAATGGGTCTGAAAGAAATCAACAAATATGACTCTGATACACAGATTGAAACAAACTACTCTGGAAGATGGATGGTCCTGTCTTACAGTGCAACAGTAAATGCTGATGCTTCTCCAATCCTTGGAGATTTCGGTAATAACAATGACGTAAACCTTACATGGAGACGTTCCAATATGGCAAAAGAGGACAGACTGGAAGATAAGTGCCGTGTATTCTCTTATGGATTAGATATTAAGAAAGAATTTCTGGCAGAAGATGATAATGTCAACAAGGGTAACCCTACTGATGTAAAATTCTCTTTAAAGAATGCAACTGACGGACATTACATCGTAGCAAGACAGGATAAAGCAGGCTCAGGTATCTACTATGTTGTCGATGCATCCAAGAAAGTTGTTGGTGGCGCAGATGGACTTGATGAGGAAGCAGCTCGCGATGGAGCTACAGCATTTACACCTTCTGCTGACGGAACACTGATTATCAACGGTCTTGAAGCAAATGACTACATCCTTACCGAGACTCATACTTCAAGAAACTACAATCTTCTTAAAGACCCGATTAAGATTTCTATTCATCAGACACAGGATGAGTTTGTTCCATCAAAGACTACACTGTATGATATCGTAGAAATCACAAACAATCCGAACAAGACTTGTATTGAAACAAACGGCGAAAGAGCACATGCTGAAGTTGATGGCTCTAAAACTGAGATGACACCTGATACATTTACGGTAGATAACAAACCGGCAAGCGGAAATTCTTCTGTTTCCACTAACGCACGAGTAAAAATGAAAATCGTTAATACACCATCTGGAATCCCTCAGCTTCCAGCAACTGGTGGCGCTGGTACCATCGCATTCACAGTGGCAGGATGCACAGTAGCATTCGCTGGTGTTATGATTGCAACCAGAAAGAACAAAAAAGACGACGAAAATAAATAATATTCGTTGATATATTAAATCCGGGCGGGAGCTTTCACGGGCGCCCGGCCGGATTATTTTTTTGCAGAAAGGAATTCTTATAAATGCAAAGCAAATCTGTAAAAACGCATAAAAAAATGCCTAAAAGAAGAAAAAAGCGGAAGATAAATATTAGAAAAATATTGCTCGTTTTTTTTACAATATGTATTTCTTTATGTTTGATACTATACCCATATGTTTCAAATTATATTTTTGAAAACAGGGCAGATGGAATAGTTGAAGCAGTTGAAGAGCAGGCAAATTCGGCAGAAGAAAGCCGGTATGCAGACGATATTGAGGCGGCAAAAGCCTACAATGAAAATCTTGCAACTGGGAAGATAAAATTAAAAGACCCGTTTGATGAAAATTCAGAAGATGAAGAAACAAAAGAATATACATCACTATTAAACATGACAGATGATGGAGTTATGGGGTTTATCAGAATCCCAAGCATTGACGTATCGCTGCCTATATATCATGGAACATCAGAGGAAACATTAGAAAAGGGTGCTGGGCACCTACAGGGAACATCACTCCCAATTGGAGGTCCAGGAACGCATTCTGTTATCACTGGACACACAGGGCTTAGCAGTGCAAAGCTTTTTACAGATTTGGTTGAACTCGAAAAAGGTGATATTTTTTTTCTGACCATCATGGGTGAAAAAATGGCATATAAGATAGACAGTATAAAAAAAGTGCTGCCAGCAGAAATTGACAGCCTTGTGATTGAGAATGGAAAAGATTATTGTACTCTCGTAACATGTACTCCATATGGAATTAACACACATCGTCTACTGGTTCGTGGCGAAAGGGTTGATTACGAAGATGCAGTTAATGAACCCTCAAACTTTGAAGTAAAGAAAACTCAATCCAAATGGCAGGAAGAGTATGCCAAATCAATCATCATTGCTTCTTCTGTATTTCTTGCTATGATGGCAGCTCTGCTCACATTCAGATATATAATGGCAAAACGGGAAGAAAAGAAAAGGCAAAAAAGAAGACGTAAACGAAAAAAGCGACGACAGACACAGCAGAACAAATCTTCGTCAAGCAACACACGCAATGGACCGCCTGAAAAACATAAATAAAAGAAAGAGCCTTAAAGCAAGAAAAAAGAGCCTTAAGGCTCTTTTTATGCATCCGTTTAGTCTTCTCCTTTCTTCGGGTGCGAATCATCATAAGCCCTTGCAACAGCAAAGCCGCAAAAGCCAAGGCCGATTTTGACAAAAATGTCAAAACCTGAGCCAAAGATGAACGTCATCAGTAACAAGCCAGCGAAAAGAATCGCACAGCGGTTTGCCACTGATAACTTCAAAAACTTGAATGTTACGCCAAAAACCAGCGCACATACGCCGACTTTTGTAGGGAGCAAACACAGGCACATTACAATAAATGCAGCTGCAAATGCCCTTGAAATTTTCTTGTTGTTAAGAATTGATGTCATCATATCATCAATTCCTCCTTTCTCTGTTCTGTTTTATTATTTCTATATAAAACCTTCACAAAGAAGGCTGAAAAAAAGAAAATCTATATATAAAGCGCAGCATCGCGCCCGAATTCGAAAATCGGAAAAACGAAACACATATTCAAAATTTAAAATTCCGTCCATAATCTTATGTACTTATAAAATGACAAAAAAAATATCTAATAAAAAACATATATAAAATTTTGCCGTTCTGTAAATTTTTCGGCATATTGTTTTTGCAAAGAAAAATAAGGAGAAAAAAATATGGAAAAAGATAATGTTACAACAGAAGATAATATTTTTGATATAGAAATTCCTCAGGATGATATTTCACCAGATACAGATTCATTAAAATATCTGGCGAATATCTTAATCACACAGGCGGAAGTGTGCAATCTTGCACGACAGGTGGTTGATTCAATCATGCCGGGGCTTACAGGCAGTGCAAATCTCAGTATGGTAAAGTTCATGCCGCTTAACCAGGAAGGGAATTATCTGTATGACAGGATTCAAAACGCAGGTAATCATGTACCTGTTATAGCAATGGTTGGAAATGATGATACATATGAATATCTTATCAATATAATCCCGGATTACGGCGGAGTGCCTGGCAGCGAGACTGAACCGGCTGAAATGCCGAAAGGTGCAAGTGCCTCATTAATCAGGACGCTGAAAGAAGGAGATAGAAAAAAGTCATGGCAGTATGATTTTTCAACCCATACATGGAATGAAAAATCGTGTATGGAGTGCACAGGTTTTACAGAAAAACAGTTCGATATCGTTCATGTATGTGGATATCCATATTCACCACATGCAATGCTTATCATTATGGCAAGAGACAGCTTTGGAAGCCTTTCTGATGACGACACTGATATGCTTTATGAAAAAAACCGGCAAATCCTTACACTCGCAGATAAGACAAGGTTATTTACATCAATGTCATGGATGTTGGATGAAAGAGATAAAATTATCATACGCCCGGCTTCAGTAGATGCACGGGACGGTCTTGCAGTAGTATACAGAAATGACAAATTTGGTTTATATACAAGTGCAAAAACAGAGCTGTTTGACTGTGTATACGAGACAGAAGATATTGACAAGATGGCAAGCATTCTGGATGGAATGCTGAACAGGAAATTTGAACGCGGGACAGTTGCAATTGTACCGTTATCAAAAACCGCTATTGCGATTATGGATAAGCGTGGTGACTGCTCCTTTTTATGTGAAGGGGAAGACAGGCCGGTATCAGAAAAAGAAAACCAAATCTTCAACCATTACCTTCATCTGTGTGCAGTACGGGCGCAGAGCGAACAATAACATTTCAGACAATATGTGCTTAAACAGGAGGATAAACAATGAGAAAAAATAACAATAATGATAATATTAAAACAATTGACACTGGAGACAGAAAGGGGGTTATTGACCTCAGCTTCTTTGATAAGGTAAGTAATGAACTGAGTTACAGCGTTGAGGTGTGTGAAGCCACCAGGGATATGGTTGATGATGCTGCACATGATGCCGTAACAAATGCACACCTGGAGCATGTGGACTTTTCAGTATGTGACGCTGACAACTTTACAGAAGGCCTGCTTTTAAAAGATAACAAAATCCGCGATATCATTATGGAAGGAGAGGATGATAAATTTTATTACATCCTGATTATCAGTGCGCATTATTTTGATGAAGATGACGATGACGATGACGACGATTTATGGCTTGACGACACTGACTCCGAAGACGATGAAGGCGGTGATTTTGAACTGCTGGACGATAATGAGGAAGACGAGCTGCTTCCAATTGAGGACCCGGAAGAAGTCCTGATGCAGATTTTCAAGGTGGACAAAAACGATTACAAGAAGTGTTATAACTTTGATTATGACAAAGATAAATGGGTATGGTTTGACTATAAAGAATTAATCGGTATGACAGACCGCCAGCTTCAGATGTTCTTAAACGAAGATGACGACTCCGGGGATACTGATATGATGCTGATGCACCGTGAGCTTTACGGTGATATGTCTGACGAAGAGATGGATAAGATGTTTGAAGACAATAAGGAGCTGCTGATGCTCTACAAAGAAGTTTCAAAACTGGCTTATATCGATATGCTAAACGACAACACACCATGCATCTTACCATATGGAGATATTGATGGGACCGCCGTCATATTTAAAGACGGAAAATACCGGCTGCTGGCAGTCCTGGACTATAATATCGTTGCAGAGGCATTCGCAACGGCAGACTTGAATGAGATTATTGAAACCTTTACTAACATTGCCGGCAAGAAACCGTTTAAAGACACTGTCTTTATCTTCCCGCTGTCCGGATACTCATTCATGTTCGTGGGTGAGACTGGAGAGTCTGATTATTTCTACATGTACGAAAAGAAAGACGGAAAAATGACGGAAAAAGAAGTTAAAATAAAGGATGACTTTGAAACAGCTGTACGGAATATGCTGGAAGAGGAAGATGACTGAAACTGAAAAGAGAAGGCGCCGTCCTGCGGGTTTTAAGACCTGCTGGGCGGCGCCTTTGTGTATCTTTATCGACGACCGCGGTCTCCAATCCACCAATGATACCGCGAGCTGCGCTCGCGTGTACCAAACGGTCGTGACCGCTGACAAACGACGACGAAGTCAGAGAGTAGAGCACGACGTGCGTGCGAAGCAGACGAAAGTCTGCGATGCTGAGCGAACGTGGTTTTTGACTCCAATGCGTGCTCTGGTGCCGAATCCGACAAGGCCGGTGAGGCATCATATTTATTTACAGCACTTAGCCTTACGGCTTCGCTTATCAGCCTCTACGAGGCTTGGTAACGAAGACTCTAAGCCTGAGTTATCAATTACTTTAAGACCGACGGACAACTGAAGATGGCTGCGTTTTCCCAGCCCGTCGATGGTGTGGATGAAAGAGCAAAAATGAAAATTTTTTTCTCATATTTTCGTATTCTCTTTTTTATTTTTTTCAACATATTAATGTTGTTAAAAATTAAATGCTCAACGAAAGTCTGGTAACGAGCCGGAACGGCGAGTTACCAAAAGAGCTGATTAAGAAAAGGAGAATAAAAAAGATGAAAAACAAAATTTTAGCAATTGTATTAACCGCAGGTATGATGACAGGAATGATGGCAACTCCGGCTGCTGTAAGTGCAGCTGATGTGAATCCACTGGAACAGCTGGTTAATGAAATGAGTGACCAGATTCTGCCAAATCCTGGTGCAGAGACAGCAGAGACAAACAATGACTCCAGCGTTCTTGCTGATGCAGGAAGTGAAAACGATAATATTGACCCAGGCTTTTCTCAGTATGACAGTATTCTTGCGCCAAGCTCAATCATCAATGAATGGATGCAGCAGCAGAATACTGCAAATACAGAAGAGGCGGAAGAGCCAACAGAAACCACACCAGCAGAAGATGAGTATCTTGCAGGTGAAGAGTTCGGTACCAGACAGGATGCACCGAGCGTATGGTATGGAAGTTTTGCCGGAACACCGGTTACAGTATCCCTTTCCGGGGATGGAGTTTATACAATCACTATGACAGGTGATATGTATACACGCTCTTATTCGGGCAATTATGAACTGACTACAGACGGCGTTTCATTTGCGACAACATCCGAACCGCTGACAATGACATATTCAGAAGGCGGAGAAATCCTTGCTGCATTTAGGAATGGAGAAGAATACCGCCTTGTAAAGAGTCATTCTGATGAGACTCCGGAAGAAGCAATTGACCCTCAGGAATTTTTTGGGGCATGGAAAACTACATCTATTTCAGAACATGGCGAAGAGGTGTCTTTTGATTCCGTAAGCGATATTGAAGAGCTGTATGTCCAGGCATACAACGGATATGCAACATTACATATCAAGATGTCTGATGGAACAGTGATTGAGTTTTCAGAGCTTCAGCTGAAGGTTGTGGATGGCAAACTCTGCTTTAGCATCAGTGAGCCGCTTATCGGAAACATTACCTGCGTAATCAGCCCGAATGCCGATGATGCAGGCATTATGATGGAAGTTTCATTTGATGACAGGGTTGTTGACCTGGATATGGAATACTGTATGGCTAACTGATTTCTTTTTAAGAGACGTTTTTCAACGTCTCTTTTTTTTATTTTTTTGCATATTAGAAATGCAAAAATATAATCCAAGAACAAGGAGAAAAGGATATGAAAAAATTAGTAACTATAAGTATTTTGGCTGCATGTATATTAACTGCAATGCCAATTGCACCTGTTTTTGCAGTGACAACCGGCGTTAAAACAGAAAACGTATTGATGGACAGAAAGCGGTTTGACCATATTAAAAGCAAAGAAACAAGCAAAATAGAATTAAAAGACCGCAGACTTATTATGTGATTTACGGAGGAGAAAAAATGAAAAAGAGAATATTGATGGCGGTTTTATCCGCAAGTATGCTGGCGGCAATGCCAGCAAGTACAGTATCTGCACAGGTATCAGTTGCAGTAAGCCAGGAAGCAATGACCGGACAATGGTATGGAAATTATAAAGGAATCCCGATTACTATGAGCCTGCAGGAGAATGGGGATTACTCTGTTGAGGTAGGAGTCACTTCCCTTGGTGGAGAGTATAACGACGTTGGAACATGGACCGTGAGAGGCGATAAAATCATTCTTGATGGAAGCAATATTAAAGATGAGTTTATCTCTACAGAAAACAAAATTGAGTGTTATTTAAATGACAATAAAGTAACACTTGTAAAAAATGATATTACCGCATGGCAGGGATATGTGCCGCCTGCACAAAATCCTGATGCCACAGAAGCTGATTTTAATGGGACATGGAAGGCTGTTTATTCTACAAATTCTGGATATACTCTTGAAACAGAAGTAACAGGGATTGTATCTTTCTGTAATATTGAGGACGGAATTGGAAACTTTTTTGTACATACATCTGACGGCACAAATATAATAACTACATCAGAAGATTTAAAATTCAATGCCGGACAGATGTCAGGCTCATACATTGACGATGGAGAGGTAGTTGAGGAATACACATTATCTCTTCTTGAAGATGGAAGGCTTTTCGTGAAGATTGTGTACAATGATGGCAATGATGAGTCTGATATGTATATGGAAAAAACAACAGCAAAAGACATGGAAGATACAATGGAAGAAGTTACAAGTGAAAGCAGTGATACATCTACTGATAATGGCACGACAGCATCCGAGACAACAGAGCTGTCTGGCACCTGGCAGGGTACAATGAATGGTTCTGACGGTACAATCGTAACACTTACTTTAAACAGTGATGGCGAATACACGTTATCACTGGATGAGATTCAGGAAGCAGGAAAGTGGAGCGAAAGTGATAATAATGTAGTAACACTGGAAAGCGGATTCTTAAAACGTGAATTTGTATTTGACGGAACTACACTTACAAATGAAGATGACAAAATCAATCTTACCAAAATCGATGAAAAATAAAAAATTTCAAGAGACCTGCATTTTTCAGGTCTCTTTTTTCAAATTTTCGGCATATTGGAAATATAAAAAAAAACAGGAGGTAAAAATAATTGAAAAGAAAAATTCTTGTGGCAATCCTGGCTGTTGCCATGATTGCCGGAACACTTGTAGCACCGCTTGCACAGGTTTTTGCAGCAGGAACAGAAAAAGATGTGACAGGGACATGGTACGGTTCTTCAGTGGGAACACCGATTACTATGGATGTCATGGAAAATGGAACATATAAAGTAAGCGTTGACGATGGAAACGAAGAGGAGGGTGTCTGGACTGTAGAAAATGGAGAATTCGTCATGGATAAGGATACTGATTATGAAATGAGCCTGCAGTTTGACGACGATTCCCTTTTTTTAGACGATGAAGACGGAATTGATTTTAAATTTGAACGCGAGCCGGCTGAAAAAGAAACAGAAGAAGTAAAAAAAGATGTAAAAGAATCAGCCTTCGTCGGAGTGTGGAAGGCTGATAACGTGGACTTTGAAGGAGTCTCAAGTGCACCGGATGTGCTTGGTGCATCAAATGTGTTTGCAGAAATCAAAAAAGGCAAAGCCGATTTTTATATCACCGGCAGTAATTTCTCCACACCAATCAACCTGGTTGATATGAAAACAACGTTTGAAGACGGCGTCTTATGTGTTGACATTGAAGAAGACGATGCTTCAGCAGAAGCAGAAGTAATAAAAACAAGTACAAAAATAGAAAATAAATGTGAATTTTATTTTACTGACTCCGGAGTACTGAAAATGCGTCTGTGTATTGACGGAAGCGTGATAGAGTTTGATATGAAAAAAAAACAATCAAAAAGAACTTGCAAAAGCAAAAAGCGGGACCGGTACGGTAGAGGTTAAGACTGACGAAAATGAAACCAAAACAGAAAAGACAACTACAGAAACTGTGGAAGAGTATATCGGGGAAACCAAAAGAAATGTAACAACAAAATCTTAAGTTGTATGGCTGGCGTAAATCTCCAGTTTTTTTTTCGCTCCAAAAGATTCTGCATTTTATATACAGCAAATATATTCGCAAAAAATAGCCGGCCCTGATAATTTCCGGCATTGGATATACAGAAACAAAAAAATCGATAAAAAGGAGCGAAAAAAATACATGAATCAGAATAGAAAAGTATATAAAACAGAGCGAGAAGGACAGATTGAATTCTTTGACAACTACGGAATCCCGTGGGAAGAAAATGATGGCGTTCTGGTGGAGAACTGCGACGGTGTGTATAACGGGGTGCTGTTTGAGTTTAAGCTTAACATTAATGACCTGAACAAGACGCTGTTTCAGGCAGTCAAATATTTATCTCAGATGAGACTGAAGGGCGAAAGTGTGCCGGCAGTTATTATCTTGGTTGACCTGAATGCAAGAAAGGCTTATGTATATCATTCAGAAGATTACAGGAATGATATCCAGAAAGTGTATGTTGGACCGACTTCAAAAAATAATGCGGGGTTCTCGGCGAAACCTCCGGTTGATACATATGATTACAGCGACGATTACGAATCTGGACTTCTAAGAACAAAATTGAAAAAAGAAAAAACTACAACAGAAAAATATATGGCCATTGATATTGATGAGAACTGCATCCTTGGCTGGGCTGAAAGATTTTACAGTGAAGTGCCTAAGGCAAATAAGGGAGATTTCCTTGGCGATGAAAAAGGTACTGCAATTAAGATTGTTGGTGAAATCCGTGAGCCAAAGCATTTTGCCGGTCTTATCAAGCCTTATACAGGAAAAACCAATAAGGAATTTAACCTGCAGATGGACTGCTTAAATGACAGGCTTTCCAAAAAAGACCTTGGGGCGTTCTATACTCATCCGGTATATGCGAATCTTGCAGCCAGAGAGCTTGTTCTGCCGGCAGCCAATGCTGCGATTAAGGCAGGTAAAAAAGATTATGTTATTCTGGACAGATGTGCCGGAACCGGAAATCTGGAGTCTGCACTGATTGGGTTGAAAGATGATAACGGCGATGAGCTTATTTCACACTGCATTGTCTCAACTTATGAATATTGGGAATACAAAGTCCTTAATGAAAACATCGGGGATAAAGTAAGACATATTATCCCGTCTTCTGAAGCGAATGTTGAATATTTTGGCGGCAAGGTGCTTAACGCCGATGCGATGAGCGAAAAGTATATTAACAATAAGACAGTTAAACAGTATCTGGATGATGAAGACTGTGCAGTGATTTTGTTTGAAAATCCACCGTATAGAGATGAAGTAAGTGATAACTCTGAAAATAGAGGGGCAAAAGTCAATCAGTCGTTTGTTTTCAAAGAATTGTTTGACGAACTGAAAAACCTTCGAAACAGCTCTATCGCGACAGCACGTGACCTGTCTAATTAATTCATTTATTCAGGCGCGAAACATTACCTGAGGCAGGATACTGACAGTTATATTGTTTTTTCTCCAATTAAATACTGGAAAACTATTGGGCTGATTGATTTAAGATTTGAATCTGGATTCTTATTCAACAGAAAAGAATTCCATGCCACAGAAAGTGCTATTTCATGCATATTGTGGAGTAATAAACCAGGAAACAGCGAATCTGTCACTCTGCATAAGTATAGTATTTCAGATAATGAAGTTAAAGACAATGGCTCATGTACTCATATTAAAGCTTATGATTCTTTTTCCGAAAAGTATTTTGACTGTGATATCCGGGAAGATGATGATGAATGTGGAGTCTTCTGTGAGGCAGATGGTACTGAAACTTCTGGTAGAAAATGTACTGGAAAATCTTACTACAACAAAGAAATAATCGCTTATATGAGAACTACAGCCATGGCTATCAATGCACAACAGCGATACCTTACAAGACAGAAAATCTTTAATGCTGCCGGATTCTATCTCCGCCGCAATACATATATGGTAAAATTGCCGATGTTTGTCGCAAAATTGCTTCCGCAGGGTTCCTGGGATGAGAAAGACGTATATTTCACCACCTCAGACGGCGGCGATGCATATACAAAAGACCGTGATTTCTTAAAGTCTTGCCTGCTTTATACCGTGCTTTCCAATCAGAACAAATGCTTAAGTTTTCTTGGCTCTGACGGCCGCATGTATCAAAATGAGTTATGTCTTGACAACAGCAGATATGAAAAAGCAAAAGAAGAAGTAACTCAGGACGGAAAAGAATCTAACTCTGAAGATGAAATGCTGAAACTGCTCCCTGTTGCTTATCAGGACATAATGGCATATGGCGAACTTGACGATGACGAAAAAGAGCTGCTTGAACTCTGGAAAAAGATTCTCGGGGAAGCAAAACAGACTGAAAAATATAATCCGGAGCTGAATTATGGCGTGTACCAGATTACAAAAGAGCTGAATACATTCATAGAAGAAAAGAAAGGAAAAGGTAAAAAGAAAGTGTATGATTATCCGCAACTGAACGGGGATTTAAACACACTGAGGACGAAACTAAAAGAATATTATGTTTCTCATATTAAAGAAAAGATGTTTAAGTATCAGCTGATTAAGTAATATTAGACGTTAAACGAATGCAAAAGATAAACGAAGAACATGGCTGCGAAATTCGCAGCCAGGTTTTGTATTGCGGTAAATCTGGCATATTATTTTTGATTTTTTCAAGAAAGGGGAAAAGAAAATGAGCAAAGAAGAAAAACTGGCAAAGGCGATTGCTTTTGCGGCAGAAAAGCATGCAAATCAAAAGCGTAAAGATGGCACACCTTATATCTTCCACCCAATGGCAGTTGCTGAACTGCTAAAAAGATATGGTTACGATATCGATTACCAGGTGGCAGGAATCCTTCACGATGTACTGGAAGACACTGATGCAACTGATGAGGAAGTGAGAGCGTTCGGAGAGAATGTCTATGAGGCAGTAAAGCTTGTCACCAGACCAAAAGGCGCAGATGAATCCGAATATGTTAAAAATATTCTCGGAAACCGTATGGCTGCGGCAGTAAAAAATGCAGACAAGATTCACAATATGTATGACATCATAACTACAAACAACAGGAACGCAATTTTAAACTATGCAAAAAAAGTGAAAAAGTATTACAAAAGAAAATTTTCATATGCATTAGACAATGCAATTGATAACGCATTGTATATGAGCGATTTTTGTAATATAAAAAAAGAAATGAGATGCTGCATTCCTGATTACACAATGGAAGAGATGACTCTATACTCAGACAAGAGAAAAAAGGCCAAGAAAAGATGCTTAACAGTTAACTACTCGGCTATTGAATAGCCGAGCATATAAAGGTTACAAAAAACATCTGATAGATTCTTTTTGTAATTCTTTATTATATGCAAAGTTGTTTGATACCAGGTAGTTAAGCAGAGACACTCGACATATACGTGTACCGGATGGCGCCTTCGGGTGTTTGAAGGTATTTACACCTGCGGGTATTCATCCAGCCCTCAGCTCTGCAAAGTATATGCCAAGTCTAGGATGACAATACCGGACGATATTTAGGGTTACAACCGAGGCGAAAGAACCGTATTTTCGTGAAAAGATACCGTCCAACTCTTTTTCAGGAGGTAACAGATAATGGCAAATCTAAAATTAATAGATGAGTTACTAGAAAAAACTGAATATATATATGTTCTTGGAATAGATGGAAAACCACAGATGCCAACGAACAGAAAAGTCAGGGTCAGAAGTCTTTTTAAGTATGGCCTGGCTAAGATTGTTGACACTGTACCATTTACAATACGCCTTTTGTATGAGAATGACGCAGTATTACAGCCAATCACAATAGCTGAAGACCCGGGGAGAACAAATATTGGCGCTGCTGTATTAACACAGCTAGGAGACTTGGTTTTCTCTGCTGTTGTAGAAACCAGGAATAAAAGCATTAAGAAGCTGATGTCTGATAGAAAAGCACATCGCCAGACCTCAAGGCGCGGCGAGCGAAAAGCAAGACAGCGCCTGGCAAAGAGACATGGAAACATGATTAAAGCCGGGATGATAATGCGAAAACTGCCGCAGTATGCAGCTGACAAATTTGTAACATGCAAGATTATCAAGAATACTGAGGCGCGATTTTGCAATAGAAAACGCATGCCGGGATGGTTGACGCCAACAGTGAACCATCTTGTTCAGACTCATATCAATTTGATTAAGAAGATTGAGAGGCATCTTCCAATTACTGACGTTGCAATTGAGGTAAACCGTTTTGCATTCATGCAGATGGAAAATCCAAATATCAGTGGAGTAGATTTCCAGAATGGCCCACTGAAGGGGTTTGACGATGTCAAAGCGGCTATTCGCGAGCAGCAGCACGGAAAATGTCTGATGTGCAAAAAGGATATCGAACATTTTCATCATATCATACCGCGTTCAAAAGGCGGTTCTGATACAATCCAGAATCAGGCCGGGCTTTGCGAAAAATGTCACACAAAAGTACATACGGATGCTGAATTTCTGGCTAAGTTCAAAGACAAGAAAGATGGTCTGATTAAGAAATATGGTGCACTTAGCGCTTTAAATCAGGCCGTCCCGTTTATCTGTAAAGAACTTCTCAAGATTTACGGTGTAGAACATGTACATTTTTGCACTGGAAAAGATACCTCATTAATCAGGTCAAGTCTTGGATATGAAAAGACAAAAGATAACCAGATGCATGAAGTTGATGCCTATTGCATTGGTCTTGCTGCCATTGGAGCAGATAAGGCGAAACGTCCAGATTTCAATAATGTATTTAAGATTAAGCAGTTCAGGAGACAGGACAGAAGCATTATCAATTATCAGCGTGAAAGAACGTATTATCTTGAGGGCAAGAAGATTGCGACAAACAGAAAACCGCGATTCGAGCAAAAAGGCGATGCTTTGTCTGATTGGTATTCTGAGAAGGTTAAATTGAAAGGCAAGGAATATGCTGATAAGCTGACTGGACACATTACTGTCAAGAAAAGCACAAGGGGATATAACTCAAAAAATAGAGTAATGCCGGGAACGATTTTCTATTATGGAGGGAAACGATTAGTTTTGTCTGGTCAGACTACACGAGGCAAGTATTATAAAGCCTATGGAGACCCGAAAACTAATTATCCAGCAGCGAAATGCCAAATCTATAAGCATAATGAAGGACTTGTGTTTATATAAAATATATTTTTGTTTATTCTTTTGTTCTGACCGGATTCACCTCGGCAATTGAATTGCCGAGCCCTCTCCGGGTTTTATCGCAGAATCTAAATAAGATTCTGCTTTTTTGTTGTCTGAACAGATGGAAAAAGAGCGGAAGAAAATAGCCAGCAAAAGCCCTAAAAAAGACTTGCAAAAAAAATTTCTTTTTTTTATTTTTTTCGGCATATTAACTGTGCAAGAAAAAGTCCTCCGAGACAGCACCTGGAGGCGGCAGAAAAATGATTGAAAAAAAATTGTAAAAACGTTACACTTTTATTTTTTTTCTGCATATTAAATTTGTAAGACAAAAAAGTATTCAAGTACGCCATTTGGACGAAGACCCGGACTTCGAAAAATCCCGGGAATGGCGCCGGTAACACATTAACAACAATATCATCGTATTTCATCAGGACTATCCCAGACTGCGTTTGGGAGAAAAGGAAACGCTTTGACTGCATTGTGAAGCAAGAAAAGAGTAAGAAAAGATAAGATAGAAAGATAATATGGACGACTCTGCAGACAATTTGCAACCCTGTTTTTCGTATGATGATAGAACCTAAACTGAATACCGTGATGCTTATGGGAACGCTGGCAACTACTAGTTTTTAAGACATAAACAGCGTTAAGTGTATATTCGAGCGGTGAGAATCGATTAGGGTCCGAAGAGAATAGTTCTTCTTCGAATCGGTGACCACAGGGGTTGGAGGCGTGTCATGACCTCATATGCCTAAGTGCAGAAGATGATGAATGCATATGGTTAAAAGTAGCGCGCGGGGGCAAGCCGTGGTATGTTCTGCCATGGAAGTACAGCTCTTGGAGGATGCGTGGTATACGCTGGAAACGGCTTTAGATGCGCGGATGTACAAAAGGCTAAGTTTGTAACTATTCAGACGAGTCCGAAGAAGTAGTAGGATGAACCTTGGTAGATATGAATGAAGTGACCGCATCTGGATTTCCTGATGAGTAATCACAGGGATGAAGACCACGTGGTTATATTTTGGCAGATTTGCTTACACAGAAATCTGATAAAATATGGCTCTATGAAGAACGCCTGAGCGAAGCATGTAACTTTTTCGTGAACGGCATGGTTTCTCCTCACACAAGTGTCCGTAATATCCAATACTGTAGAATGAGACTATCTTTTTCTGCAGGAATGGTGCGGCCTTGTGACGCAGGAGAAACTATGCCATTTCGCTTCAGCTTGTAACCGGAACTGTGTTGGCTTACATATTCGTTATTCAAAGCTTATAGGTTGAGAAAAAAAAGCGCACAGGGAAAGTTTTTCGGTTGGTAGTAAGCCATAAACAGTTCTGGTTACAGAAATTTGTTTCTTTGAAAAAGAAACAAATTTCCAATATTTTTGACAATTTTTTTATACTTTCATATTTTGATAACCTCTCGTTTTTTATTGGCCCGCCGGTTAAGGCGGGCTATGTTTTTTTGTGGCTTTCGTGAGGTAAAGCGTGATGTATTGTGTGCATGGTGATGGTTTATCGGCGGCAGAGCCGTTGTTAGTTTGCCGGCTTGTGTATGGATTGAGTTTTCCTTTTACGAAAACCTTGGATTGACGTCAGGTTTCGGCCGGTCAAGCCGGAACGATGTGTGTTGGCTGATGTGGCGATTGAGTTTCCTTTTACGAAAACCTTGGATTGACGTCAGGCTTTGGCCGGTCAAGCCGGAACGATGTGTGTTGACTGATGTGGCGATTAGAAAATCTTGGACATGGCTGCAAGTGTTGGTATTTGTATGATGGAATTGTCCGAATATGCGTCTGTTTTTATGGCATCCAATCTTTTTCATATTAATAACGTAAAACTGATTGCGGTAATCACACAATCAAAATAATTAATACAACAAAGAAGGGAGACTCAATTATGAGCAGAGTTTTAATTGAAACAAACAGCGGGAAGGTATTTGGGACCAGGAAGCAGGTGCAGGAGAGAAGAATCCGCACACAGGAAGAAATTGAAGAATCAAGAAAGCAGGACGCTTTTGTAAGAGTGTGTGCATCATATGGACTTCCGCCTGAATTTTACAGAACCGGCCTTCTTTACAATGAAGGGTTCTATTACCTTACAGGTCTTTTCGGTGCTGATGCTGAAATTACATCACTTACAGGGATTACAACAACAATATCATTTAAAGAAGTCGTTGACGGCATCAAAGCAGAGTGTGAGAAAGAGCTGGAAGAGCTCGCGCCAATGATGGAGATGCTTTACGATTCTATTTCTGACTGTAAGGTAAGAACATCTGTCAGACAGGAAATCGTAAACCGTCAGAAGTGCGCAGAAAAAGCGCTTGACATTTGCTGCTTCCAGATGAGTGAGCTGTTAGAAAACATGGGGCTTCCAAAAGAAGCATATTGTGCAGGATGGAAGACCGACAGGTCAGATGCTCACGTTTATGAATTTGTTTCATATCGTCCGGAAAACGGCAATGAGAAACCATTTATCCTGGAAGATATCTGCAAGTCTTCATCTGACCCAAATCGCTTCAAGGCAGTTTCATATGAAAATCTTAAAAAAGGTCTTCTCACTTATGCGGCAGAGACAGCGCGTGATGCTGAAGACCCGGAAACCATTGCTGAAGCGACAAGAATGTACTATATGCTTGACCGCATGTGTGAACCAAGCGTTGATATTATCAGTATCAATGTTGATGGTTCAAATATGAAAAAAGTCAAACATTGTACCGGCCAGCTTATGCTTCCATTTTAAAAACTTGTAATACAGCAGACGCGAAAGCGTCTGTTTTTTTTCGCAAAATTTTGTGTTCTGTAAAAAAATCCTGCATATTGGATATAGAAGGACAAAAGAAAAGTCCAAAAAAAATACAAAATCCAGGAGGATAAGATATGAGATTAAAAATTACAGGAAAGAATATTACATTAACAGAAGGGATTAAAGATGCAGTAAAAGAAAAAGTAAAAAAATTTGAAAAACTGGTAGGAGATGACACTGCTGTTGATATCGTGTTAAGCGCAAAGCATGGCCGTGCAAAGGCGCAGCGTGCAGAAATTACCGTTAAGACTAAAAACAGCGTAGTGAGAGCTGAGGTTACAGACGAGGACCTTTACCGCGCAATCAATTCTGCCGTGGACGTAGTAACAGAAAGAATTAAAAAAATCAAAGAAAAAAGCAGAAAAAGAGCCGGAAGCGAGAGTATCAGAGCAGCAGAAAAGGAAGTCGCAGTAGAAGAGGAAATCGCTGTTGGACTTGATGCTGTTGAAGATTTCGAAGCGGTCGCGAGCATCAATCGTGAAAAAATCGTAGCAGCTGAAAGCATGACTAGAGATGAAGCATGTATCGAGATGGAATATACAGACCATGATTTCTACATCTTCCGGGATTCAGACAGGGATGATATGCTTTGCGTAATCTACAGACGAAAAGCAGGAGGCTATGGCATTCTTTCCGTTCATGAGACAGTGTAATATTCAGATATTGTTAAATTTAAGATTGCAGGAGCCGGCGGTTTTGCCGGCTCTCTGTTTTTGTACAGAGATTGTTTTTGTCATATTAAGTGTAATTTAAAAATACGGACGGAAGAATTTTCAGAAAGGAGAATCTTAATATGACGAGTCAACACTATAGAACTGAGCGTGAAAGCAGAGAATATCTGATTGATTTTGGAATTGGCGTTGGCCATGTTGTCGATGATTTTGTAATTAATCGCGGACACAAGGATGGTCCGGAAATACATATCCTTACATCCACCGGAATAATAGTAATTGAAAACTACTACACCCACAAAATCGTGACTAAACTTATCGCAAGACCACAACAGATTCAGCGGTATTATGCAAATGTAGGAGAGAAAGCCCCTGTATGGCTTCTAACAATAGCGAAGCAGCATAACCGACTCGGATACAACAAAATCTGAAGGAAAAGAGGGATTGGAAAATCTCTCTTTTTTTTGTTTTTCGTTTTTGTTCTGGCATTAATTCCAGCATATTGCACTTAGAAAAATTAAATTTGCTGGAGGTGGTACATGAGGTGACAAGCGAACATTACAATCAGGAAAGAGACTGGCGAGAATATTTAATATCTACTGTAATAGGGGAAGGAAATATCGTAGACAGTTTTGTTGTAGATAAAGGACACCGGAATGGGCCGGAAATACATTCTATAACAGATACAGGGATTATTGTAATATACAACCAAAAATCCGGAAAAATGGTAACAAAATTAATAGCAAGGCCTGGACAAGTCATTCGATACTACAAAAACGAAGGAAAAAAGATTCCATGGGAAATTGTCAAGATTGCCAAACGGCATCAGGAGGAATTTTGCAATCAGGTTTAAAAAATCGCAAAAAAATCTTATATTTTACATATTCGGTATAATGAATGTAACTAAGAATAATTGTATACGGAAAAAATTAAAAAAGGAAGAAAAAAAATGAAAAAAATTAATGGTGTAACAATGGATGGTTCTACAGTCATTGAGATTGACCGTAATCTTGATGAGATTGTGATTCCAGAATATGCTGATGACATAACTTATAAAATGCCGCTGTATGGAATCAAATGTTTAACAATAAGCAGTATTTCACTTTTGTTAAAATTTATAGGGCTGCCAAAAAAGCTAATATTGAATGACAAAAATCTGTCGTATGGTGGTGACATGCTGACAACATTATTTCTTCGCCCTGGGATGGAATGGCTGGAAGTAACGGAGAAAAATACATACTACAAAACAGTTGACGGGATGCTGTATACGAAAGACGGTAAAACTCTTGTACGATGTCCAAGTGAGAGAAAGGGAGATGTAATAATCCAGGAAGGAACAGTATCAATCGGAATGGATGCGTTCAGACAGACAAAAATATCTTCGGTAACATTTCCTGATTCAATGTGTATGTTATATGAGAAAGCATTCGGCGAATGCAGAAATCTTGAACGCGTTAACTTTGGAAAAGGGATAACTTATATTGGAACTACGGCTTCCACTTCGATTTTTGAATCATGCCTGTCTCTCAAGAAATTAGAATTTCCGGAGCAGATAACAAGTATTGGAAGTAAGGCATTTTATAACTGCAGCCTGGAAGAGGTAGTTTTTCATGAAGGCTTAAAAACGATTAGTCAAAGCGCTTTCATAAACAATAACTCACTAAAATCTGTCACATTGCCATCTTCAATTAAATATATTGGCGCATTTAACTTTGATGACGCGGAAGATATATACCTGACAGGAATAGGAGTCCCCTCAAGCCTGATTGATGCGATTACGTCCGGACCAATCATGCTGTTATCTAAAAAGTTCAGGGCAGTAACAATACATATGCATGATAAGGCAATATGCATACCAAAAGTGCTCAATTCTGAGCAAAGGTCAAAGATAAGAAAGCTTATCCATTCATGTAACGAATACCTTTTTGGTGATACATTCAAAATATCAGCATTGCGTGACTCAAATCAGGATGCTGCGCTTGGAACGCATCTTTGCGGAATGTCAAACAATAATACAAAAGAATATTTAAAAGAACAGGCAGATGACATGTCAAAACGTTACCTGAGATATGGAGATACAAAACATTTAATACAGCTGCTTGAAACAGGATTCGTAAACCTTGATACATTAAGTGACTTAATAGATTTAATGCAGGATGAAGATGTAAGATATGCAGTAACACCAGAAAAAGAGCCTGTAGTTATGGCATACATCATGCAGGCTTCAAGAGAATGCAGAAGAGAAAACGAAAAAGAAATGGAAAGCAGGTTTTCTATCAACTAATATAATACTCAAAAACAAAATTTCTAACAGAAAAAGAAACGAGAACTGAAATCCGTTCTCGTTTCTTTTTTTAATAGTCAGGCTGCGCCCTGGTTGCATGATGCCTTGCCCTTGTTCTGCATCAGGATAAACATGGTGTTTCCATCAAGAACATGCTGCACGCTTAACATAGAACCATCGTTTCTGACATCTTCGCAGATAAATTCTTCTGTGTTGATGCCAAGAATATCAGAAACAGCAGTTAAGATTTCTTCATCAGCTGCATCATCGGGGATTTCAAGATGCTGGCATAACACTTTGTCCCAGAAATGGACTGTATACTCATGAACCGGGCGTTCATAGTGATTACCGGTATCAATGACGTGCATCGGATAGAAATCATAAATGACATATCCAAGGTCTATTGAATAATCAGAATCACTGTCACAGCCAAATGTATCATAATCCAGGGATGCATTGAGTGCTTCATAAACGAGTTTTTCATCACATCCTGCTTCAAGCATACGGTGTAAAGTATCCTCGATACATCCACTGATATCAAGCTGGCGGTCAATATCTTCAACAACTGGTCCGATTACATAAATAGGTGCAGCAGCACATCTCTCAATCTCATAAATTGTTTCATCGCGTCCTAACAATTTCTTTAATGTTTCAAACATAATATTTTCCCCTTTCTTTGTCTGTTAAAGATTTCAAAAATAATATGAAAAAATATTAAGAAAGCAAAAAAGAAAGAATAAAACTAATTCCTAACGGTTAGGAATCGGTTTCGTATAAACTCGCAAAAATCAATACCTCAATAGAAATTTCGGCATATTACCAATATCCAAAAGAAAAGAAATAAAAAAACACAGAAAGGCGGATAGGTAATATGACAGGAAATAGAATCAGCAATAAAAAACATTGTGGGAGAAAAAAGGCGGAAGAACATTTCATGGTGATTTAGATACAGGGAAATACGGAGAGAAGGTTCTTTCAGCACGTATGAACAGTTTTCCAAGTGTCGCAGCGGTAAGGGATATCAGTGATTCCAAAAGAGGAATTGCCGATGATATTGATTTTGAAATCCTGTACAAGGATGGACATACATCAACTGTTGAAATCAAAACAGACCTTATGGCACATAAGACTGGAAATTTTGCTTATGAAGAATACTCCCATAAGAATCCAGGATGCTTCGCAAGGACAAAAGCAGACCATATCCTTTATTTCGTAAAAGAGACTGATATGGTTTATGTCCTCAATCCTGTAAAATTCAGAGAGTTTATCGCAGAGATGAAGATGGATAAAGAAAAAGCAGCAAGCTTAAAAGTAAGACCTTCCGGGATGGGAGAGGGAGCCTTCGGATATCTCGTTCCAATTACAGTACTTGCAGGGACTGATGTATTAGAATGTACATTCACAGCAAAACAGCATTTGTGGGCCGCATAAACAGGCGGCCTGCTGGTCAAAAAAAACATAAAAGAGCGAAAAATATTGTCGTTTTAAATGTTTCACGTGAAACATTTATCGCTTAAAGCCGAAAAGCGTCTCAAATCGGCTCTAACGGCCTCTTAGAGACATTCAGAAGTTTCGCTGACATATTTTTTGTATAAAAGGAGGTTTTTTCTTAATTCTTTCTGTTTTTATAAAAATCCGGCATATTGTAAATGAATCAACGAAGAACGGGGAATCTCTGGCCGATAATATCGTCCGCGGGTAAATGTTCTGATTTTAACTTCGCACGTGTGTCAGAATCCCCGTTCGAAGTCTGGTTACGAGCGCGAAGCGCGAGTTATCAAAAGAAAGGCTGGTGAAAAAAGATGAATAGAGGAAATTCTCAAATGGAGCAGTTCTTCAGATTTATGCTTGCGTTTGTCATTGTAATTATTCTTGGAGGTGTTGTAGCTAAATACCTTGATGACAATTATTCAAGTTTTCAAATCGAAGAAACGGCAGATAAGGATACTGGAAAAGAAAATAGCAAAGAAAAATAGAAGAAAGGAAGAAAGATATGGCAAAAAGAACTTTCAAAAGTAAATTCTATAACTGTAGTTACTATGCATATGCTCCTGTAAGTAAGGTTCCGGATGATACTATGATATCATGTACCATTTATGGAGATATCACAAAAGATGACGTAGAACAGTGGAAGAATGCTTTTGGTCTTGTCATCTGGAGCGAGAATGAAGAGCGAAAACTTCAATATAATTGTTTTTCTGTTAAGGGATATATACCGAAAGGAAAACTTGCAGAAGCAAAAGAAAAACTAAAAGAAAAAGAGTTTCAGCTGCATCACGACAGATGTGCATACATGCATTTTGAGATTCCTGGCGGGTATCTGTATTCCGGATGGAAAAGTGGAAGAAAGACCAAGATTAAGCCGGAAGACCTTCCTGACAGTTACGTATATCTTTGCAATTATAAAAAAGAGGGGTATCTTGAAACTGCAGGTGTTGTGGATGTTGAATATAAGCCTTGCATATTCCATAACCATTCATACAAGGATGATTTTCTTTTTATCTCTTATACAAAAGAGCTTCCAGATTTAGAATCAGGAAAGAGTTCAGACGATGTGTTTAATGCTTGTGATGAATATATTTTTGGAAACGATATACTTATCGCAATCAGAGGTATTGAACGAAACAACCAAGATAACAAGGAACTCCAGACAAAGATTCAGAAAATCAAATCTGCAATGGTTGACCAGTATAATGCATTTGTTGATGAAATGAACCTCACATACAATCGAGGCTTGAAACATGTCAACGATATTGCGGAATTGCCTCAATAGAAGAAGTGTGTACAGCACACTAAAACCGATTCCTAACGGTTAGGAATTGGTTTTAGCCATCGATTTTGTCCCGAAAAAGGTTTTTTAAGCGATTTCGGGACTTTTTACGTACATCTATATGAAAAACCTGGATTTGTCGTATAGATGAAACTAATACTATTTTTTCACTACAATGATTCGGTGAACTTACGTTCACCTTCACCAGACGTGGACAGAGTTTCTGGCTCCCCGTACACATCCAGTAACCACCAAACCGACGGGAACCGAAGGCTGGCCGTCGGTTCCCGTCCATCGATAAATATATATCTTTTAAAAAAATGGCTAATTTCAACCGAAAATATAACAGAAAGGAAATCTGCTTATGACAAACATGGAACGCATCAAACAAATGGACGAAAAGGAACTTGCAGAACTGCTGGTAAAGGAAACACTTCAACAAGATGTCGATTACGATTGGGACGAGTCACCATTTGCCATATATGACATTATATATGAGCTGCCAAACGGCGAGGTTTATTACGACTACGATGATGCACTCAGGGACTGCATTAAATGGCTCCAGGAGGACGTTGACGCTGCTTCAGAAGGATAATCTGAATATGGCTTGCTCTCCTGCCATGCAGGTAATAAATGGAGGAGTTTTGGTATACAGACCAAAGCTCCCTCCTGCGGCTGAAGATTCAGCAAAGATTTGCCTTACTCTTCTGCCCTTGGTATAATACAAAATGTAAAGAAAAAAAATAAGAAAAATTCAAAAAAGTGTTATCATCCGAAAAATTTTAAGCATATTGTATGTGTAAGAAATAATCGAGGACGCTTAGCTCAGTTGGTTAGAGCATCCGGCTCAACGCCGCAAGGCGTGCGAAGTCAAAGATGCGAAGGCAGATTTGACGAGTAACCGGGAGTTATGAGCCTTCTCTTACAGTTTTGATAATAATTAAATATGATATATAATTTGGACGCTTAGCTCAGTTGGTCAGAGCATCCGGCTCAACGCCGTAAGGCGTGCGAAGTCAAAGATGCAACGGCAGATTTGACGAGTAACCGAAAATGGTTATGAGCCGTCTATTAAAGTCTTTATAACAATTGAATATAATTACATTTTGGACGCTTAGCTCAGTTGGTTAGAGCATCCGGCTCATAACCGGACGGTCCTGGGTTCGAGCCCCAGAGCGTCCACTTCACTCCTTTTTTCTAAGACCAGTTGGCTTTTCCTGCCGGCTGGTTTTTTCTTTTAAAACAAGATAAGCATACGGCTCAATGCCGAAGGCATGCGAAGCCAAAGATGCGTAAGCAGATTTTGCAAGTAACCGGACGGTCCTGGGTTCGAGTCCCAGAGTATTCACTTCGCTTATTTTTTCTAAGACCATTTGGCGCTTTCTGCAGGCTGGTTCTTTACTACTCTCCTCTTGCGCTTTCTGTGTTTTTTAATTTAAGGTTCTCTTCTCTCCCATTTTTGTGTATACTATATTACAACACATCTGATTTTCTCATTTTTGTACCATGTATTTATTTATTATGTTAATAACAACATTATAATTGATTAATTGATTATATACGCCTCTTGTATGCATTCAAAAAACCGTGAAAGCATTGTATTTGCTGGGGTTTTGACGTTTTTTATAAATATATGAAAAAGAATTATTTGGAGTAAGTTGTGTACAATTTTGGAGTTACTGATATCATTTCATAAAATAACTTGTGTCTAATTTTGGAGCTGAATTTCAGCATCAGTTATTGCTTATTTTGGCCAAACTAGTGTCTAATCTTGGAGTAAGTTGTGTACTTTTTTGTAGAATTTACTAAAAAATTAAAAGAGATGTCCAAATTTGGAGCGTAATATAATAAAAGAGGTGTCCAAATTTGGAGTGCTTATTCAAAAGAATAACTCCAAAAAGGTCGTTATGTTTACTTAATAATTTGTAATAATTGCATATTACAATATATTGTATACTATAGCTTTTACATGTAGCATATATTGTTTTTTATGATTGTATTCGTAATAATAATTAAAAAGAGGTATATTTAAGAAATAAACAAAGAAGTGTACAATTTTGGAGTTGGTATTATATATTTCTTGTATAGTATTCTTTAAGATATGGAAATTAATAAGAAAGAAAGGGCTTAAAATACGTTTAAATATTGATTTATGACCAAAATAGAGTCTGATTATTAAACTTGTGTACAAATTTGGAGGTCATAAGATGTTAAATTTATGTTTCACATAAAGATAGCTCCAAATTTGTACACTTCTTTAGAAACTTGTGTACAAATTTGGAGTTTATTTTGATGATAAATAATATAAAGCCGTAAGGCTCCAAAAATGGCCACATCTTTGCAAACTTATGTACAAATTTGGAGCTGCAAAAAATAAATATAAGCTCCAAAATTGTACACTTCTTTCAAAGAGGTGTACAATTTTGGAGTCGAAAAAAATAAATATAAGCTCCAAATTTGTACACTTCTTTTGAAGAGGTGTACAAATTTGGAGCTGTGTAGATTTCTGAAACTTGTTAATGCAGAGCAAAGGAATTGTAAAATATGTTTGTATTCCATTTCAGTGGTGTCCTGAAAATATTCTAAACTTGTGTATAAAATGGAGTGCTTTTTTACAAAGAAGTGTACGATTTGGAGTTTGTTCATTGCTTTTTTTTCAAATGTCTGATATAATGCTCGTAAAACTTATGGTCAAAATGGAGTACATAAATAAAACTTATGGTCAAAATGGAGTATATATTTTGAGCGAGAATAAAAAAATACAAAAAGACGTATATGAATCACATGGAGATTTATTTCAAAAGTCTAATGCGCTAATCAATGGTAAATACAGAGCTTCTTTAATGGACCAGAAAATACTGAATATTGTCCTGTCAAAGTTGGAAAAGCGTCAGTTTGAAGACCGTGGAGAAAGCGAAGGGCTTGTTTGCACGTTAAGTGCAGCTGAACTAAAAAATATGCTAAATGTTGAAGGTGGAAGCTTCTATACACAGTTAAAGAAATCGGCTGTAAACTTGGTCGGATATGTCATGGGGTATTCTGACGATTCATTGAAAGCATTTACATATCTAACAATTGTCACATATGCAAGTTACCAGGATGGAATATTCACTGTAATTGTAAACGGTAAACTTCGTGAAGAAGTTAACAGAAAAACACAGTTTACAATGCTGGATTTGCCAACTATGCTTGCATATAAAAGTGTTTATGCATTACGTCTGCATGAAGTACTGCTCTCAAAATGTTATAGAAAAAAAAGAGCCGGCGTATCAAAATATACTAAAAAAGAGCCGGATAAAGGAAAATATAAAATAGAGATTAGTGTTTCAGAATTAAAGTTGTCGCTTGGATGCATCAACTCAGATGAGAAAAAGGTTAAAGCAATATTAAGTGACTCAGCGAATCCAGACTATGATGCAGCGGTAGAAGCAGCATCGGAAAAGGCATTTAAAAGATTTGCAGAATTTAAACGTAAGGTCATAGATGTTGCGGTAAGTGGAATTAATGAGGCTGATAATGGTACAACAGTTTCATATGAAATGAATAAGGCAGGGTACGGGGGGAAAGTATATAGCCTTACATTTTATGTTGAACTTGGAGCTGATAAAAATAAAGATAAAGATATAAAATATAAAAATATAAAAGATAAAGATGTGATAGATGGAAAACTGATTGAATGTAAGGATGTCACAGATTCAAAATGCAATCAAGAGATATCAGAAGAAGATGCATTTGAAATATATTATGAGGTAAAATCACTTATTGAAGAGGAAATTTCGCTTAATGACATAAAAGCAATATGTAAAGCTGCAGATTATGATATGGAAAAAATAAAAAACGCTTATAATATTGCGCAGGGGTCTGGAAATATATCAAACCTGGTCGGCTTTTTAATAAAAGCAATTAAAGATGGTTATTCTAAACCAGTAAAAAAACGTGGACGTCCTCCGAAGAAAAATACTTTTAATAATTTCCCTCAACGCGAATATACACAGTATGATTTTGAAAGCATTGAAAAAGAAATGATTAAGAGAACAAGCCCGGACAATTAATCCCCGGGCTTGTTTTTTACTCTTCTTCCAATTCAGTAAGTTTTTTGTCAATAATTTCTCTGATATTTTTCAGGTCTTCTATTGCTTTTTCTTTACTGCTGTTTTTTATAACAGCATTATTGTTTAAAATATCTTCAAAATCTTTTGCACATTTTGCAATGATTTTTGCACCGTCGCGTCTTCTTGTGGATACTTTTGGCGGTATTATGTCTATTTCGCCAAGTTCTTCATTTCTGGCTTTTGCGATAAGGTTTAAAATCCACTGCCTTGATATATTTTCAACACCAACAGTTTCTGCCTCATTTCTTATCTTAAACGCAATCATCTCCTGTCGTTCAGGTGAAAGGGATGAACAATTTACGAGTGCTGACCAGGATGCGCCTTCATCGGCAAGGTCCTGAAGCTTTGGAATAAGCTTTTTGAACTGCCTGTATTTTTCAATTGCTTTTGTGGAGCGTTCCATTCTTTCTGCAACAAGCTGCGTTAAAGTCGTCATATCTGTTGATAACCCTTCTTCTTCGCGGAGTTCGCGGATTGAATTGAGTAAAATAGCAGCTTCATTAGCAAGAATGGATGGTTTTGGTGTTTCTCTTGTATGCAGATTCATGGATATCAGTCTGAGACGTCGTTCAGCGTCTGATTTTGGGATTTCTGTTACGATAACAGGAACCTTTTTTAAACCAGCCTGCTTTGCAGCAAGATATCGCTTATGCCCGGATTCTATTTGATAAAATTGTAAATCTCCGTCTTTTCTTATTGGATAAGCGAGAATTGTACCTTTAAATCCATCGTTTTCAATATCTTTAGAAAGTGAATCAATTGAATCCTGGTTAAAGTCACCAAATATAGTAATATTCTCTTCGTCTAATATAAGGTTTTCAACAGGGACATCAATAACGCCAGAATCTGTTCCATTCTTACTTCGTAATACTTTATCTGAGAGTGTAAACTCATTTTCTAATAAGCCTTCAAATTTCATACGTGACATGACTCAGACTCCTCCTCATCTAAATCTTTAATACGGTCAAGGATTTCACAAACAAGCATTTCGTATTCTTTTGCAGATTTGCTCTTTGGCGCATATTCAAAAACACTCTGATGGCATGCGATATGCTCTTTTAAGATAACACTCTGAGAAATGTTAGTCCTGAACATGCATGTACCAAGTTTTGTCGCTATATTATCCACTTCAATCATCATATTTCTGGCAAGGTTTGTCCTTCCATCATACATATTCATAATGATTCCAAGGTAATCTGCTTCCGGGTTAGTGTATTCCTGAGCTTCACTTATACTCTCACATAAAGATGTTAATGCTTTAGGTGAAGCGATATCTGGATTAACAATCGGCATGATATATTTGCTTACAGACAGACAAAGCATATGTGACCAGTTCGGGCTTGGTGGAACATCAATCAAAATATAATCATAAACTTCTTTAAGCTCGTTGATAATCTTTCTGAAGGTGACAAGTTTATCAGTAGTTGCAATATTTGTAACACTGATATTTGCCGGAACCAGATGCAGATTTTCCGTAACAGGTCTTATCACATCAAAAACGCTTACACTTGTTTTACGCATGCAATCAAGGATTGTAAGTATGCTATCTCGGTCTTCGATTGTGTTTCCAAAGAAGTAATAAGTAATATCTGCAGCCTGGCCATCCAGGTCAATTACAAGTACTTTGTAATTCTGGCTTAAATAATAAGAAACATTAAAAATAGCACTGCTCTTTCCACATCCGCCTTTTTCCTGCAGGATTGTAAGGACTTTTCCAAGTGCTTTATGTGATTTCTGCATGTCTTCTGTCACAAAAAATCCCTCCTAAAATGATTTGCTAAGATTATTCTGCTTTTACAAGGTAAAGAGACGTGCGAAAACAGTTTGGGTTGGGGAAATGTATGTAGAATTGAAACCACACGCCTCTAAGTATCATTATATTAAATAATATAATAAAAATCAATAAAATCAGTAAAAAAGATAGACAAAAATAACAAAAATACAACAAAAAGCATGTTTTTTCGATGTGCAAAATGCATTCCTAACGGTTAGGAATTGGTTTTATCTTACTTTCAGGAAAGACAAGACGCTTACAACTCTCAGTATCATCTTGTTGTAAAACGCATTCCTAACCGTTAGGAATGCATTTTAGTTTTCTTCAGCAAAAACGTCAAGCTGTTTACCATTTTCCAAAAAATTAAGCATATTGTCTTCAGGAAATAAAAATAAAATTAAAAAAAGGAGATAAAAATATGTCGAAATTACCGAATGACGAAAGAGAAACTCATATCAGTATGAGCAGCCTTAGAAATAAGATGAAGATTTATACCACTGAAAGGCATATCATGCGCCGGCTTGACAGATATGTTGAGGAGTCTGATAACTGGAAGGTTGTAGATATCGGAATGCTTCATGGCGAAGTTGTATCAAAGACGTATGAAGCACCAAGGGACCTGCTGCTGACTCGCAAGCAGAAACGGGTTATGACTGAGGAACAGAGACAAAAGTCTGCTGAAAGACTTCGTGCTTTACGTGAAAAAAAACATGGAAAAAAAGTAGATGAAAAAGCGGATGAAACAGACAACGATACAGGTTTCGGTGCTGAGGATGATTTGGCAGCTACTGATTCAGACGCATCTGCAGATATGCAAAATGCTTCAAGCTCTGCATCCGGGGAGACGCCGAGACTGGAGCCTCAAAAATCACAGCCAAAATATGTAAAAGTAAAAAGCGTAATCGATGAAATGGATAAAGGACGCTAACACACAAGATTCTCTTCCGTTAAAAATAATTCGCAAAAAAAAATATGAAAAATGGAATATCAGTATAATAAAAATACAAAATTAAATTACATATTAGATTTTATTAAATATATAGGAAGCTAGATAAATTCCATCGCACCCAACCGGTGGAACACCGTGGCTTGCCTGTGTAACACTGGCAGGAAAAAAGATGGTCTTTGATAATTCCACGGCTTCGCCGGAGTCTTTACTAGACTTCATTGACCAGAAGCCACCACTTCAGCGCGAGCATGTGGCGGGTAGTTCACAAAATAAATTATATTTGGAGGATAAAACTATGGGAAGAGACGTATGTGCATTTTGTAAAAAGGAGATTCTGCCACCGAGCAGGGCATTAAGAAGTCGCACAAGCGGTATAGTGTTATGTGAAGACTGCGTTAAGCTTACATATAAAGGGCTTCAGGATATTAAAACAAAACAGCCAAAAAGGTCTGGAAATAAAAGAATGACACCGAAGCAGATGAAAGGAGAACTTGATAAGTATATTATCGGGCAGGATGAAGCAAAAGTTGCGCTTTCTATTGCTGTTTATAACCATTATAAACGTATGGATATCAAGAGTGACGTGAAGCTTGCAAAAAGTAATGTGCTGCTGCTTGGACCGACTGGATGTGGAAAGACACTTCTGGCGCAGACAGTCGCAAAGCTGCTTGATGTGCCGTTTGCAATTGCTGACTGTACAACATTGACAGAAGCAGGATATGTTGGTGATGATGTTGAAAATGTCCTTTTAAAATTAATCCAGGCTGCAGACAATGATATTGCCAAAGCAGAACGAGGCATTATCTTCCTTGATGAGATTGATAAGCTTGCAAAAGTACATGTCGGGGCAAGCATTACAAAAGACCCGTCAGGCGAAGGTGTGCAGCAGGCTTTATTAAAAATGGTTGAGGGTACAGTTTCAAATGTCCCACTGACAGGAGGAAGAAAAAACCCAAATGAAAGATGTGTTCAGATTAATACAGAAAATATCTTATTCATTTGCGGCGGAGCGTTTCCTGGTCTGGAAGAAATCATTAATAAGAGAACTGCAACAAAAAATACATCTATCGGATTTGGCGCTAATGTAGAGAAGGAAAAAGAGAAAACTGTCGGAGAAGCTTTAAAAATGGTATGTACTGACGACCTGGTCCAGTATGGACTTATCCCGGAGTTCATCGGCCGCCTTCCTGTTATCGTATCTCTTAATGAGCTTGATGAAAACGCAATGGTATCAATCTTGACAGAACCAAAAGACTGTATTGTTAACCAGTATAAAGAACTGTTTAAATATGACGGTGTAGAGCTTGAATTCACCCAGGAAGCATTAAAAGGAATTGCAAAAGAAACATTAAAAAGAAAAACAGGAGCAAGGGGACTAAGAGGAATCCTGGAAGAGATTCTGAAAGAGCCAATGTATACACTGCCAGATGAGCCTGATATTGCCAAATGTATTGTGAAAGAAGGCGGCAAAATACAGGTTATCAAAAAGCAGGTTGAAGATATTGCATGCTGAAATACAGAAATGTGATATTGAAAAGGAGGTGAGAATGTTATGGATTTAGAAGAATATAGACGAATATATATGCAAGCTGAAGGGATTGGTAATACTCCGGCAAATGCAGTAAAAAGAATTGTAAAGTTCGGTTCTGACTTATCTTCAATTCCTGGTGCTGTAAAAAAAGACAAGCATGACAGGGCGAAGCGTAAAGCTGGCAGAGCTGAAGCAATGAAAGACATGAAAGAAAATGGCGTTTCTATTGATGGAGTCGCTGAATACTTGTCGAACCGTCCAAGATTACATGGTAATACTAGCAAAGCTGTTGAAAGAACTGTTAATTCAGGAACATCTGTAGCAATGTCAGTAAATGAATATGGGCAAACTGCAGCTGGTATTGTAGGAACAAAAAGAAGCAATCTTTATGACGGGCAGGATTTGGAAAATGGCATCAGGTTTTCAATCAAGGCGTCGAAAGCATTGAATAATGGGTTAAAGTTGCCAACAAAGATGTTTCATGCGGCTGAAAAGTTAGTTGGTGCTGGCGCGATTGCAGGAATGATGGTTTTAACACCGCTTAGAGAAGTCAAACCGGAAAGAGAGAACATGATGCCTTCAAAAACAAAAGAGTTTGGAAAAAATTTGCCAGATATATCAGACCAGGAAAGATGAGGAAATAGCATGTATAATGTGAAGCATCCAAGAATTCATTTATCCAAAGTGATTGATTATGACGTTAAAAAAAAGACATATACAATAACAGATGATATGGTTTTTGATTCTGAAGAGGAATTAATAGATTTTCTTGCCAGATATCATTATCCAAAATATAACTTTGCAGGCAATGAGATTCCTGGCGCATATAAGAACAAGTATATGGATTGCCAGGCATTAACGGGATATTCAAGGAATTCTCATTTATATGATTTCGTTATGAATAAGCCATTAAAACCATCAAACTGTAAGGAAATCAATTATGATTGGATTTTGTATTCTTACATTTTTTGGTTTGACACCAAAGAAATGCCAAATTTTGACGTGAGAAATCTCAAAGACAAAGTTGAAAGAAAGTATAAAGAAAAAAAACCCGAATGGGATAAAGATGGTTGGTTAAGATGGAATGGCATAACAGGTAACAGGAGAACTATTTACAGACAGCATCCGAAGAGCCATAAAAATTCCCCTTGGCGTAGAGACTGCCGTTATGTCCAGCGTGCACGTGCTGCATACGGAATGGAAGTAGAAGAGGAATATAAAGAATTTGTAAAAGCAAAGGATAAAGGATACAGAAGTATCTGGCCGGATGAGGATTTTAGAGGTTACGGCTCTTCCGGATGGAAAGACAACCCCGGAAACAGATACCGTCATCAGTGGGAAGCAAAAACAAAAAGAGACTTTGAAAAAGTAAAGAGAAAAAAGGAAGTTGCGATATTCAGCGGCGGGAAAAGCTAATACAGAAAATGTGAGCCAGGAGGATAACAGAAATGTTATTCTCTTTTTTTTGTTTTTCGCAATATTGTACATATTGTATTTAACAAACAATAAGAAAGGAGAAGCAGGACGAATGCGAAATTATGCATAGCCTGCGAAAAAATATGAAATCTCACAAAAATCACTCGTGGCGTAGAGACTGCCGTTATATCCAGCGTGCACGTGCTGCATATGGAATGAAATCAGAAGAAGAATACAAGCCATATATTAAAGCAAAGGATAAGGCATTTAAAAGTATCTGGCCAAATGAAGATTTTGGAGGATATGGTTCTTCTGGCTGGAAAGATAATTCAGGAAATCGGTGCAGGTATCAGTGGGAACCTAAAATTAAAAGAAACTACGAAAAAATAAGACGGAAAAAAGATGTTGCAATATTCAGTGGCAGGAAAATCTGTATCTGCACTGTTGTTAAAACGAAAGAAGAACTGGAAGATGAGCTGCAGATGCTAAGAGAGGAGTTTGGGTGCTAAAAGTAAGAGCTAAAACTCAATCCTAACCGTTAGGATTGAGTTTTTTGTGCAGAAAAAGCGAAAAAATAAAAAAGGAGAACTAAGAAAAATGAGAACAACATATTTTTGGAAGGCAACACACGAGCCGGAGCATGGGGCCAGGTATGTAAGCATCAGCCGTCAGAGTCTGCGGGGAGCGGAAGGTATGGAAAAATATCCTGCACTGATGCCTGACTGGAAACTGATTAACCTGGCACATGAGATGGGATACAGCGAGAAATGTTTTGAGGTGTATAAAAAAGAGTATTTCAGCCAGTTAAAGAATCTGGATGCAGAAAAGGTGTATCAGGAATTGCAAGACTGTGTACTTGTATGCTTCGAGTCGCCAAAAGATATTGTCAGCGGAAAGAAATTCTGCCACCGTCGGATGGTTGCCGGCTGGATAGAAACAGAACTTGGAATTGTAGTGCCGGAAGAGGTCAGGGAGAAAGATGCCGGGCTTGTTGTACCGGCGGTGTATGAGTACTAGTAGAGAACGGAAAATCCCCGGCCGGCAAAAAAAGTCGTCCGTGTGTCAAATTAACTTAACCGCCTGAAAATCCAGGCGGTTTTTCTTTGCAAAAATCTTAAAAAAAAGATTCGAAAATAACGTTCGTTTTTATTTTTTTTCGGCATATTAAATTCAGAACATGAAAACAAGCGGCACCGCTTCGGTAAACGAAGCATATCTCGCAGAAAAATACAATCCTTTCAGGGACTTTCTGCCAGCAGCCGCAAGCGGCTGTTTTTTCGTGCAGCGATATATTAGAAAAGGAGAAAAAAACATGAATAAAAATATCTTAAAAAAATACTATGAAATGCAGGGTAAGGTAATCCTCCCAGAACAGAAAGATAACGATAATGTTGCCCTTGCAGCATCAGTTGCTGCTAACTTTGCATCAATCGGTTTCCCGATGACAACAGAGCAGACAAAGGCTCTTGCAAAAGCAGATAAAGAAGACATTATTGAATTTTACGAAGATAATTACGATATGCTTTCAGATGTGATTGGTGCTGGAAGACAGCCAAAACCATTCTATCCGGATTTCCCTGAAGGATGTATGGAGAGAAGTCATGCTGCATATTTTATCGACCAGGTTATCTATTGCCTGTCTGGCCTTGAGCTGACTCCGGATAAATATATGGAAGAGAAAAAGACATTCCCATTTATCGGCGAGCCGATGAGACGTGTTCTCATGACAGGAAGCAAAGAAGACCTTGACCAGACTTTTGATATGGCCGTAAAATCCGCCATCGCGTATTCCAAATCACAGCGTGACTTTATCATGTTATATGTGAAAGAAAACCCGGAGAAAATCAGTGCTTTAATTGATAATGTGAATACTAAGAACCGTGAAAATGCGGTTGCCTGCGCAATGATGATTGAAGAGCTTACCGAAAATTCCATGTATACCTCAAGATTCATGAAACAGCCGGCAGACCTGCTTAGATATGCTGTGTTTAAAACTGTACAGAAACAGAATGAAACAACAACTGCAAAGAAAGACCCATATGCTGCAATTGCACTTCGTGGAGACGACAAAAAGGCTTTTGTAAGCCTGGGAAGAAAAGAAAGACGTTTTGTCATGGACCAGCTGGCAAAAATGGATAAAGGCGACGGAGAGAAGCTTTCCAATTTCATGCACGGACATGATAAAGAATGGAAGTCGCTGTTTGACTGCGTGCATATCTCCGATAGAACATGGGGTTCTGCAAAATATGATAATGTAAAAAGAGCAATCTCCGTCATTCTTGGCGGCGAAAAGCTTGACAGACCGGCAAGACGTATTGAAGAGGCTATTAAGGCTGAGAATGTTGACCTGGCAGTAAAAGAATGCGCAAAGCAGCCGGGAGAATTTATGCGCCGTTTTGATAAATTATACCGCATGGCGATTGAACAGGGTAAAGAGCAGACTGTTCTTGACGCAATGAGTGAGGTATCTGCAAAGGCAGGAATCGCAACTGTAACAGGTACTGTCGGAAATATTGAAATGCGTGACCATGATGAGGAAGAGCGTTATTTTAAAGGAAAAACCGGTGTAACTGTAAGAACTACTGATAAGAACAGAAAAGGATTTACAAAAGAACAGATTGAAAAGGCTGCAGAAATTGCAATGAAAGGCATGTCTGAAAAGTTTGCAGGCAAAGAACCGATTGGCAAAGTGTTCATGAGTGACAGCCTTACAGATGTAAAGATTCCTGCTGACGTACGGGATAATTCCGGTGCAGTTGGAAGTATGACGTCAGGCTCTAAGATGCCGATTGCCGATGACTGGAATAAGATGAGATTCTTTACATCATGGACAAATATGGAGCCAGAAAAGGATAGTTATGGCTGGGATGATGGCCGTATTGATATTGACCTGACAGTTGCATTCTGCGATAAGGATATGAACATCGTACAGTTCTGCGGATGGAATGGAGCAAAGCATGGAGAAGGTTTTGTATACTCCGGTGACGTACAGGATGGTGGCGATATCAATGGTGAAGGTGCGGCAGAATATGTAGACCTTGACCTGGAAAAACTGAAGGCAGATGGTGTCGCTTATGCAATCCCACAGGTAAACAGCTATACCGGACAGAAGTTCTTTAACCAGCCGCATACATATTTCGGCGTTATGAAACGCACCGATAAGGATATGGGAAAACTCTTTGAACCAGCAGCAGTTGTAAATAAATTTATACTTGATGCGGACGCCAGACAGGCATCTATGTATGTTATTGATATCAATAACCGCGAGATTCTCTGGCTGAATGAAAAAGCGCAGGAGAACGTTGCGTCAAGAGGTCTTGACGGTATCCTGAATCAGGTCGGAAGAGCAGCTGGTTCCAAGACAATGTCACTTAGCCGGCTTGTTGAAGCTAATGTTATTGCGAATGGCGAGTTCGTTAAAAACCCAAAAGACGCTGACATTATCTTTGTGAGAGACGCTGATGAAATGCAGCAGGTAAAAGAGGAGTTTGGCATTCCGGATGCTGATGACGGTAAATTTAAACTGTCAAATAACATGGAATACATCACCGGTTATCTGATGCAGAAAGGAAAAAAGGAAGCAAATGAGAGAGTGAAAAATATTGAAAGAGTGGAAGCTGTAATGCCCGAAGATATCGCAGATGACACTAAAGACCATGATGTGGAAGACAGATAATTGCAATTTTCAGGCTGATACTAAATGTATCAGCCTGATTTTGGATGTTGCATTAGTTAATAATTGGAATACACAAAATGAGAGTTATTGAAGGATGGTGGTGATAATGCAGATACTAAAAAAAGTGATATGGACAGCTGTTCTCTTATTCTCAGGTGCTATTGGTATAACATATGCAGATATTGTTTATGCAGAAGCAAACATTAACCAGAATGCCGCTGAAAATAACCTGATATATAATTTTAAAAATACGAAAAAGGAAGGCACAATAACTTTTACAAAAAAATGGAAAGACAGAAAAAATAATGATGACAGACCGATTCCAGACATAGAAATAAGTACAAAAAAACCTAAAAAAATATAAATGGTTATACAGTGACATTTCATGGAAACGGAATGATATTTGCAGATGGGTCTGTAAAAAACGAAATTGTTTTTAATAATGCAATGGATATTATTACAGGTCAGTATAAAGTTCCAGGAACAATGAATGTTTTTTGGTTTACCGAGCCTGAATGTATTAATAAAGTAAATGTGTCGAAAAACGGTATTCCAAGTATACAATTGACTGAAGACATTGATTTGTACGCAAGGCCAGTGACATTCATATTAAAATCAGGTTCTAACTTTAATAAATTGATATCAGACAATATAAACGAAATTAGATTTACTGACATTGAAATGCCAGATGATGCTATTGCTATCGATGTTGATGATGACGGGGATAATGGCATTGTTGCATGGAATGATAATAATATTATCGAATGGCGCGTAAAACCGCGGCCAATCAGACTGCATATAAATAAAACTT
>OBKG01000179.1_pt1 | contig 42626 bp, 50 predicted proteins | sample 1519741 | NCBI WGS metagenome assembly OBKG01 (sample SAMN00265072, study PRJEB22529) | human gut metagenome
GTCAGCAGCCTGATATTACACCTGATCTTCTCGCAGAGTCGGAAGCCGTAAATATCCAGGAACAGGTACAGCAACTGTATGACGAACAGCAGCAGTTGATCAATGACCCATACCATTTGCAGGATTCGCAAACTGACGCCGGTAACATTGAGCAGGAATATAATGATGCGGTAGAGGCGGCAGTAGCGGATAAAGAAACGCAGGCAGAAAACCTTGAAAACCGGCTGGAATCGCTGATAGACAAGCAGGAGGCGGTTCTGCAGCAGATGATGAGTCGTCAGCCTGGGTTTTTGGCTCTGCCCGGTCAGAAGGCAAAATGGAAGTCACAGGTACAACAACAACAGTCATTGCTGAGTCGCCTGCAGAACCGGCTGGAAACTGTCAAAGAGATTCATGAGGGAATGGGGTTACATGGTCCGCGTATACACGAGCTGGCGAAGGCCAAAGTACGACATGATAAACCAGAGCTTGCCGAAGGATGGGATGAAATGCGGGCCGCGCAGCGAGCACATGAGAATCTGATGCGGAAGCAGGCGAAGGAACAGAAAGAAAAGCTACAAAGAGAGCAGGCTCCATCACTAAGTAAGGGGAATAGTCTGAGTCTTACAAGAACAATAACTTGACATATCAGTTTTTACTGTCACTTTTTTATGGGCCTATCCCCGCGTTGTGCGGGGATTTTTTTATAGATAACCGCTTGCTGCAGGAGAAAGGCAGGTACGCACTATGCATCCTTCCCTGATGATGCCGATAAGGCACGCACTTTAGCCGCTAAAATTAATTCCGTTACAGTGTCACTCCACTAGTAAAACGTTGCAACGAATGCGACTGCAGCAGCCATTAAGGTGATCACCGCCGCCGCCATATTCATCATGGCAAGTTTTCTTGCCCCTTCTATGTGCGCCCGCGATTTTCTGATCTCGTCCTGAACTTCCTTTCTGATTATGACAGCGGTTTCTGTGGCGGCAGATGTCAAAACCCGCTCCATTACTTCCGTATTCGCCTTTAGCGCGGCGTTAAGGATACGGTCAGCCTTATCCTTCGCGCTGTAATCCCATTGCATCAGGGCGCTTTGTAGCTCGGATTTAAACTCATCCAGAATTTCACCCTGTTTCTCCTGGCTTTCATCCAGCAAATAACGAAGCAGGGTAGGAACGACCATAATCGGATCGGTTTCATCCAGGGCTATACCATGCTTTTTAGCAATGAGCGCAATGAGTTCTTCCGTCTTATCATCCATCAGATCACCGTTGCTAAATCAAGCTGTTCGAAAATAAGGGCGCGAACCTGTTTCAGACGCTGGCGAACCATAATAGATAATGATTTATCTTCAATGGCCTCATCGAAGGTCTTGTAGTTTTCCAGCATGTCGGCAAAGTCCTGGCCGTGTAACTCCTTTTTGAGTGTAGGCAAACGGATAAGCGCATCAACCTTGTCTTTATTCATCAGGTACGCTTCTGATTCTTCGAATGGCACTCCCTGATCGGATTCCACCGCGCCCCAATACGGGTTAAGCCAGACAACAAAACGGGTTTCTGACGGATACTGCTCCACCATGGCCTTGAACCCCTCGACGGTGTAATCATGTGCCTGCCCCCCCACAATCGAGATATGAATGACAAGCTGTTTACCCATTTCATAAAGCAGGGCGGGGATTTGCTGGCTAATCATATAACTTGATAACGGAATAAATGACGGAGCGCCGTTATCGATAATAACGTCCCTGTCACCGGCTTCATCAATCCACTGGATGAGGGTATCCAGTTTGCGCTGATTAATTTCATCACCTTCCATGATGTTCAGCTGTCGGACGTTCAGTTTTTCATAATTAGAGAATGTAGGATTGAGCGGATCGGTATCGATGCACAGCGGTAGCTCACCTTTGCTAATCTTGTACATTGCCACCAAAGCGGTGCTAACGGATTTACCACAACCACCTTTTCCTTGCTGGGCGCTGTGAACAGCATGGCGTACCGGCACTGATTCAGCTTCACTCTGTTTTTTATTTTTGTCTGCAGTAGGCATTAGTTAGTCCCCTTCTTTTTTCCAGGATTAAAATTGAAAGATGGCAGCTGACTGCCGGTATTCGTAGGCGGCTCTCTTTTGACCGGCGTTCTCTCCGGGATCACTGTTTCTTTCTTCGGTGACGGACCGGTTTGTTGGCTTTCTTTCTTTACCGCAGCTCCAGCAGGTGTACTTTCGCTAACAGCAACTGCACGTTTTCGTTCATCTATGTATCGCCGGACATGCCGACGAAAAGTTTCGTATGTGGTATTAACACGACCTGTTTCGTGCATGTGTTCCCATATCGTAGTAAGAGAATAACCGGCTTCAATCGCATTTCTGACGTCTTCCCGGATTGCCAGGAAGACTACCCTCGCGCTGTTTGCACTCTTGCCGTTCAGCCCCTTTTTCTGCTTAACCCACTCCTGTAGGTCAGTTAAATAGTCTTTTCCCATCCGATAACCTGCGTGTGTATTTATGAGGTATTTCTGTGTATTTACGTGTGTATTTTAGCAGGATAACAGTTGTAAACCGCCCGGAAAACCTTGGTTTTCCGGTGTATACGGCATAGTAACGCCGTTTTTTCGTTATATCCACAGTTTTACATCAAAAAACACGACATTCCACTTTTCTTTGTGTAGACTTTCCTTGGCGTAAACACCGGCGAAAGCCGGGCAGGACATGTAAAGTTAGCTAACCTGTAAACAGGTTATCAAACTTTACTCTCCCCTATTCGCATCTTCGATTCTCAAGGGGAGTCCTGCTCTGCGAGGCTACGCGGCTACCGCCGCGAGTGAGGTCAAATGACGGAACAAGTGAAAACTACACGTAAGCATGGCAAGCACATTCGTGTGCCAGTTCTGCCAGAAGAAGAAGCGATCATTAAGCGCAACGCAGATGCCGCTGGACTGAGCACTGCCGCATTTCTGCGTAAGGTTGGAATGGGTTATGAAGTGGAATCCATGGTCGATATTGAACAGGTTCAGGAGCTGAGTCGGGTAAATGGTGATTTAGGTCGACTTGGCGGATTACTGAAGTTGTGGCTTTCCAATGACGAGAGAACCCGTAATTTTTCCGTGTCACTAATCAAAACTCTTTTGGCAAAAATTGAGTCAACCCAAAACGAGCTACGAACAGTAATGGATAGGATACTGATCAAATGATTTTAGCTGCTAAAATCCTGGGGGCATCGTGATTTCGCGTCACATCCCAATGCGAAATGTCAAAAAGAGTAGTTTTGTTGAGCTTGCCAAGTATGTGCAAGATCCCCAAAACAAACAGGAGCGCGTGGGTGTTATTAAGGTTACGAACTGTCATCATGAAAATATCCTTGATGCGGCCCGTTATGAGATTGAGCCTACACAACGGCGTAATACGCGCGCAGCGGGCGACAAGACCTATCACCTTATCGTTTCCTTCCGTCCTGGAGAAAAACCGTCACAGGAGGTTCTGGATGCTGTAGAAGAACGTATCTGCGCGGCTATGGGGTATGCCGATCATCAGCGTGTCAGTGCTGTTCATTACGACACTGATAATGTGCATATCCATATCGCTATAAATAAAATCCATCCACAAACTTACAACATTCATACCCCCTACAACGATTACAAAACCCGTTCAGCGGTATGTATGGCACTCGAAAAGGAATTTGGCCTTGAAAGCGATAATCACCGGGCAAGTAAGACGCGATCCGAAAATAATGCGGCAGATATGGAAAGGCATTCCGGCAGAGAAAGTTTGCTTGGCTGGATAAAGAGGGAGTGCGCAGATCAATTAAAGAGAGCGGCTAACTGGCAAGAGTTACATCAGGCAATGCGCCAGAATGGGCTTGAGTTACGCCAGAAAGGGAATGGATTCGTTATTACTGGTCCCGATGGCCTTGCTGTAAAAGCCAGCTCTGTAGATCGCTCTCTGTCCCGAGCAGCGCTTGAAAAGAAATTAGGCTCGTTTGAGTCTTCCATACCCGACACGAAACCTTCCAGACTTTCCCCAGAAGCGATTAAACAACGATTCGGTTCAACTGTACATGTTAAGCGGCCCGGAGAACGCCCCCCACCAATTCGTGAAAACCGACAGGTTCACCTTGGGGAGATTCCCGTCATGTCGATTAACAGTGGTAAACGCTATGAGGGCAAACCGCTGGGTTCTCAGGGTGCAAGTACCTCAGTTCTTTACGGGCGCTACCAGAGTGAACAGCAACGGCTTACTGCTGCCCGTAACGAAGCACTGCGTCTGGCAAAGGTTAAACGTGATCGCCTCATTGAAAATGCCAAAAGGACAGGCCGGTTAAAGCGGGCAGCTATCAAGTTACTGAAAGGACCGGGTGTGAATAAACGCCATTTATATGGTCTGGCAAGTAAGGCGCTTGGGGAAGAACTTGAACGGGCAAATGCCATTTATAAAAAAGACCGGCAGGCAGCTTATGACATTCATAAACGCCGTACATGGGCTGACTGGCTGCAGTTCAAAGCCGCAGGTGGTGATGATGAAGCGCTGAAAATTTTACGCCAGCGGAATGCACAACAGGCTCGTAAAGAGGCCAACATTCTGCATGGCGATAAAGTCAAAAAAGATGGCCGTATCCCTGGATTGAAACCGGACAGCGTAACGAAGGAAGGGACGATTATTTACCGCGTGGGAGAGAGTGCTATCCGTGACGGTGGTAAACGTCTGGATGTATCACGTGATGCTGGTGATGACGGTCTTCATGCCGCACTGCTGATGGCTAAACACCGTTACGGAGACAAACTCACCGTTAACGGCAGTTTTGAATTTAAAAAACGCATTGTAGCTGTAGCCGCTGCGCGTGAGCTGGACGTGTCATTTGCCGATCCTGAACTGGAAAAGTTGAGGCAAATTCTGGCTAAGAAAGCGGTCCGCGAGCGTGAATACATCCACATCCCCTTTGAGCAAAGAGACAAGGCCCGGCAAGCCGGAGCCATGTGGGACACCGAAAAGAAATCCTGGTTTGTCGGTCCTTACGCAACCAGAGATCGGATTGAAAACTTTATCCGAATGAATGAGGGAAAAGACAATGAACAAAGACGACAAAGATATGCCGGAACAGAACGAACCGTTGCAGGACGAGAACGAAGCGGTAATGGCAATGCTATTGGAGCAAATGAGCCAGGAGTCACAGGACGAAGCACCTCCGCTGATGCCGGAAACGGATATGGAACCAGCAGCAGCAGAAGACGAATTGGCTCAGGCGATGCTGTTACTACAGCAGGAAGCCAGCCAGGAAGGAGTGATGACACCCGTACAGGGAGAAGTCGAGCAGCCGAACCAAATGGCGAACGAGGACATAGTAAGCCCAACGTTGCGCGACCTGGACGCCAGCCGCCGCCCACAGCAAAAAACCGTCTGCGAGCAATGTCCGAACTCGGTATGGTTCGCATCGCCGGAGGAAGTGAAGTGTTATTGCAGGGTAATGTTTCTGACCAGCTGGAGCACAAAACAGCCGAATGTGCTGATCAACTGCGACGGGATATGGCTGGGGCAGGAGGAATAACAACACCTGCTGAGGTTAAGAAACCGCTGAGTAGTGCTGAAAAATATATCAATGAACGTGAGCAAAAACGCCTTAAAGGGTTCGATATACCGAAACATAGAGGGTATAATTCTACTGATAAAGGTCTATTTGAGTATGCAGGCCAACGTAAAAGCGGGCTGGAAATGTTAGCCCTGCTAAAACGGGATGATGAAATTGTTGTGATGCCTGTCAGCGATTACACCGCCCGGAGACTGAGCAATCTTAAAGTCGGGGAGTCAGTCACACTTACCCCTTCCGGTTCAGTTAGGACAACGAAAGGAAGAAGTCGATGAAACAAAATTCCGAAGAATTAGGGCTGTTACTCGCCATGCTAAATACGGGGCATAGTGGTGCATTGGCAGGAAACCCAAACGAAGCCAGCATGAATACAGGCAAGGTTCAACAACTGTTAAACGTGATGGACGTCACCGCTGATGACTGGAACATAAAGGAGCAAGTCCATGAGAAAGCCAAATAATGCCGTAGGGCCGCAGGTCCGTAATAAAAAGAAGGCAGCGAAAGGGAAACTGATCCCGGCGATGGCTATAACTTCACTGGCGGCTGGCATTCAGGCCGCCACACAGTATTTTGCTTACAGCTTTAATTATCAGGAACTGTTGGGGCCGAACTTTAATCACATCTATGCGCCGTGGTCCTATTTCAAATGGTATTCAGCATGGCATGAGCGCTTACCTGATGCGTTTTTTGCTGCTGGCAGTGTGGGGGCGGCGGTTGCTGCCGGTGGCCTAGTTCTGACCGCGCTGACAAGTATGATGAAAGCAAATTCATCCAAGGCTAACGAATATCTTCATGGCTCTGCAAGATGGGCTGATGAGCAGGATATCAGAGATGCTGGTTTGCTGAATGATGAAGGTGTTTATGTTGGTGCGTGGGAAGACAAAAACGGTCAGTTGCGGTATCTGCGTCACAACGGCCCGGAACATGTTCTGACGTATGCACCTACCCGTTCTGGCAAAGGTGTCGGCCTGGTTGTTCCCACCTTGCTTTCCTGGAAACATTCAACGGTAGTGGCTGACCTTAAAGGTGAACTGTGGGCGATGACGGCGGGCTGGCGTAAAGAATATGCCAAGAATCTGTGTCTGAAATTCGAACCTGCTGCAGCTAATGGTTCCGTCGCTTGGAATCCTCTTGATGAAATCCGTGTGGGCACTGAAAACGAAGTTGGCGACGTTCAGAATCTTGCCACGCTGATAGTTGACCCGGACGGTAAAGGACTAAATGACCACTGGCAGAAAACATCCCAGGCGCTTTTAGTCGGTGTGATCCTCCATGTACTTTACAAGCACAAAAATGAAGGTACGCCAGCAACGCTTCCGTATGTTGACTCCATCATGGCCGACCCGGAAAGAGGGGCAGGGGAATTGTGGATGGAAATGACGCAATATAGTCACATAAATGGCGAGAATCATCCGGTGGTGGGGGCTGCCGGTCGTGACATGATGGACCGCCCGGAAGAAGAAGCCGGTTCCGTGCTGTCTACCGCAAAATCTTATCTCGCCCTTTTCCGTGATCCAGTTGTGGCTCGTAACGTCAGTGAGTCACATTTTAAAATAAAAGACCTGATGAATCATGATGATCCGGTTTCGCTGTATATCGTTACTCAGCCTAATGATAAAGCTCGTCTGCGTCCGCTGGTACGAATCATGCTGAACATGATTGTTCGTTTGCTGGCTGACAAGATGGAATTTGAGCGTGTAGATAACAACCTTACGTTATGGCAGCGTTTTAAACAGGCGTTTGGTTTTTCAGTTCAGGGAACAAAAAGAGTACAGACAAAGAAAACCTACAAACATCGTCTTCTGGGAATGATCGATGAGTTTCCAAGTCTGGGTAAACTCGAAATCATTCAGGAATCATTGGCTTTCCTTGCAGGTTATGGCATCAAGTTCTACCTCATCTGCCAGGATATTAATCAGTTGCGTAGCCGTGAAACAGGTTATGGGCCGGATGAAACAATAACCTCTAACTGCCATGTGCAGAACGCATATCCACCTAACCGTACTGAGACTGCAGAGCACCTTTCTAAGTTGACTGGACAGACAACGGTTATCAAAGAGCAGATCACAACCAGCGGGAAACGTGCCAGTGCGATATTGGGTGGAGTATCCAAAACCATTCAGGAAGTACAGCGCCCACTTCTGACAGTGGATGAATGCCTGCGTATGCCAGGACCTAAGAAGAATGCTGAAGGTCTGATTACCGAGCGCGGCGACATGGTTATTTATGTGGCAGGTTTTCCGGCTATCTATGGAAAACAGCCGTTGTTTTTCCAAGATGAGATTTTCTCGCTTCGTGCTTCTGTACCTGCACCAAAAGTTACCGATCGGATTCGAGCTGTAGCTGCCGCGAATGATGACGCCAGTAATGAGGCTATCGCAATATGAAAAAAATGACCCGCTATGCCGCCATTGGTGTTATTTCGGCTTCATTGATTGGTGCAGTTGTGTGTGGCTTTGGATATGCCGCCGGGTTACGCATCAATACCACGAAAAGTATCCCTGTTGGCTTGTACAAAATCAGCCAGAAAGCGCCAGAGAAGGGCGACTATGTAATTTTCTGCCCGCCTGAAAAGGCTATTTTCTCACTGGCACAGAAGCGTGGTTACATCGGCAGCGGCTTTTGTCCAGGGGGGTATGGCGAGATGATGAAGCGGATTTTAGCGGCTAAAGGTGATGAAGTTGCTTTTCGTGATGATGGTGTTTACGTCAACGGACAGTTATTGCCTTACAGCAAGCCGTTAAGTGTTGATCCGGGCGGGCGTAAACTGCCCGCCATTCGTGAAGTGTACACGTTGGGTAAATCAGAACTGTTGCTGATGACTGACCACAGCGCATCTTCATTTGACGGGAGATATTTCGGCGCGGTCACAAAGTCACAGATTATTTCTACGATATTACCTGTAATGACCTGGTAAAAAGAATATTTGAATGAGGATTTCAGTTGTGAATTAAATAACATTAATTCATGTATCCCTGATAGTGAAGAAATTAAAGTGCTTATGGCAGAAATAGGGAGTATCAAATGAGAGTATTCATTGCAGAAAAACCGACGGTTGCAAGGGCTATCGCTGAGGTATTAGGCGCAACCAATAAAAAAGACGGTTACATTGAGTGCGGCAGTGACTATGTGACTTGGTGTTTTGGTCATATGTTTGAGCAGGCTGAACCTGATGAATATACACCAGACAATGTGCCTCGTAATGAAAGCGGTAAAAAAATCTGGCGAGAAGATGAACTGCCAATTATCCCCGAAAAATGGATTATTAATCCTCGTGAGGATGCTGAGAAACAGCTGAAAACCATCCAGCATTTGGTTGAGCGAGCTGACACGATTGTAAATGCTGGCGATCCAGATCGCGAGGGGCAGTTACTGGTTGATGAAATCCTTGATGACATGGGATGTACTAAACCGGTTCTGCGTTACTGGTGTAATGCGAATGATACGGTAAGTGTCACAAGGGCGTTGAAAGGACTTGAGAACAACGATAAATATGTAAATTTTGGACGTGCAGCTCTTGCGCGTGGTCGGGCTGACTGGTTGGTTGGAATGAACCTTTCAAGAGGATTCACGTTGTCGGCAGCGCGTGGTGGCTCGCGTGTTCTGTTGACGGTCGGGCGAGTTCAGACACCAACGCTGGCACTTGTTGTTGCCCGCGATCTCGAAATTGAAAACTTCAAACCAATTCCTTATCACAATATTAAAGCTGTCTTTAAACATGACAAAGGAGCGTTTGTTGCGGCATGGCAGGCCAGAGAAGATCAGCCAGGGCTTGATTCAGAGGGAAGGCTTATTGACACTAAAGAAGCTGATAAGCTAGTAGCGGCTTTAACCGGAAAATCCGGTAAGGTTGTTGAATATAAGCAAGAGCCAAAGAAAAAATATCATCCAAAAGCCTATTCTCTTGGCAGTATCACCGCTGTTGCTTCAAGTAAGTTTGGTTATTCTGGTGAGCAAGTGCTGGCTATATGCCAGTCTCTTTATGAAACGCATAAACTTACCAGTTATCCACGTTCTGATAGTTCTTATTTGCCTGAATCTCAACACGCAGATGCACCTCAAATTCTGGATTCTCTTCGGGTTACTTATCCGGGAATAGCTGCTCTAATCGATAAGGCTGATCCAAAAGTAAAATCAAAAACTTTTGATGACTCTAAGGTTACAGCGCATCACGGCATTATCCCAACGATGCACAAAGGTAACGTTGAAAGGCTTACGCCAGAAGAGCGTAATATTTACGACCTTATCGTAAGAACATACTTGGCTCAATTTTATCCAGTACATGAATATAAAGCGACATCAATTATTATTGATGTTAATGGTGAAACATTTGGGGCCGGTGGCCGCGTAACGACTAAAAATGGATGGAAGGATGTTTATTCAGATGGAGAGGATGAAGAAGAAAAAGAAAATGAGTCTGAACAGACTCTTCCATCAATGAGAAATGGTGACGAAATTATTTGTGCTCAGGCACAGCGGCAGGATGCTAAAACTAAAGCTCCGCGTCGTTTTAATGACGGTACACTCAACACTGCAATGGAAAATATTCATAAGTATGTTGAAGACCCGGCTCAGAAAAAATTACTGCGGGAAGGTGATGGTATTGGCACATCAGCTACCCGCGCCACAATTGTTGCTGATTTAAAGAAACGTGGTTTTATTGAAAACAAAGGCAAAGACATTATCAGTACCAAGCTGGGAAGGGGGCTGATAGCCATTCTGCCAGAACTTGTTAAAAGCCCGGTAATGACAGCCATCAACGAACGTATGTTACTGGAAATAGAGCAGGGGAAACGTGACGTTGATTCTTTTGTGAAGATTCAGGAAAAATTTGTACGAGAGCAGATTAAGGTTATTAATGCCGGAGCTATCAAAGTTGCCGGTGGTGTGCAAATTTCTGACAAGTACAAATGCAAGGTATGTGGTAAAGGACTTATTCGTCGTCCGTCCAAAAAATCCGGTCACTTCTGGTCTTGCAGTGGTTATCCCAATTGTAAGGAGTCGTACCCAGATATTAAAGGTAGTCCAAACTATAACCCCATAAAACGCGCTTAATTGTAGAGGCACTATATGACAGATACTAATGCAGTAATTCGCCCTGATGTTAACGACGCAATACAGGAAAAATATCGCGATCTGATGACACCGGGATATGTAGTCGAATTTTCTCCCGATGAGGCTGATCTTGTGGGGGCATTCGAAGATGATGCGCTGAATGTACGTGACGCATACGAAAGCGCTTTTGATGCGGAGTAAGGGCCATGGCAGAAGCTAAAGCGAAAAAACCATTTTATGAGATTGTGGCTGAAAACCTGATAGCCCAGCTTAAAGAGGGGACAGCTCCATGGCAGAAACCATGGAACCCCGGCGCTCCTGGTGTCGCATTGCCTATGAACCCTACGACGGGTAAACGTTATAAAGGCATTAACGCTATTCACCTTATGGCGCAGGGGTATAGCGATCAACGTTGGATGACCTATAAGCAGGCGACGGCTGCAAATGCGCAGGTAAGGAGAGGCGAAAAAGGCACGCCGATCCAATACTGGAAATTTACTGAGGAACGCATCAAACGCAACGATGATGGTAGCGTTGTGCTCGATAAAGACGATAAACCGGTAAAAGAAACTGTCCAACTGGAGCGACCGAAGGTATTTAACGCAGTTGTGTTTAATGCGGAGCAGATTGACGGTCTACCGCCGATGGCCGTTCGCCAAGATAAGAGCTGGAACAGTATTGAACGTGCTGAATCTATTCTCGAAGCCTCTGGCGCGAAAATTTCTCATGACCAGGTAGACCGGGCTTTTTACCGTATGTCTACAGACAGCATTCATTTGCCGCAGCAGGCTTCCTTTCCAAGTGCTGATCGTTACTATGCCACTGCACTTCATGAATTGAGCCACTGGACAGGTCACGCATCGCGTCTTGATCGTGACCTATCCCATCCTTTTGGAAGTGAAGGTTACGCCAGAGAAGAACTACGCGCAGAGATTGCCAGTATGATCATTGGCGATGAACTGGGGATAGGTCATGATCCTTCCCAGCATGTTGCCTATGTAAAATCCTGGATTAAAGCCTTACAGGATGATCCGCTGGAAATTTTCCGTGCAGCAGCTGATGCTGAAAAAATCCAGGGGTTTGTGTTGGGCCTTGAACAACAGAGAATACAGGAACAACCGGTAACTCTGGAAAGAGAGCAGCGCGAAAAAGAGCATAATGAGGTAATGGCTGAGGTACAGCGGCTGACTAACCCGCAGATTTTCGATGCGGAAACAGCTCAACTCTATCATTTCACATTCATGACACTGGAGCAGACAGCTGAGGAAGCTGGTTACGTTACCTATTACAGCCGTGGCACTGGTGAGCTGGGCGAAGAAACTATTCGGGTTAATTACGAAGACAGTAATGGAAATACTATTCCTGTTCATACTGATGTGGTTGGGCGTGGAAAAGCATTGACATATATCGGTGATGAGCGTGTCCCCGGAACGGGATTTTCATCCGATAATGAATGGCAAAGCAATGCTCTTAAAACCGCTTTCGCCAGCATAGATAACAACCTAACTTTAGTCGCTAAAAAAGTTCATAGTCAGATTGAAAATATCAGTGGAGACCCGCGAGAGTTACCGCAGGATGTTAAGTTTCCTAAAAACTGGTGGCCTAATTCCAGTTTTCTGGCGTCGACCCCAAATGTGGAGAACTCAAAAGCAGCTGCAGAGGCTGATATGACCACTAAAATTGAAACGTCTATTACATTAGCGCAGCAGCGCCAGTATCGTGCAGAGAAATTTATTCTTTCGAATCTCGATAGTGGTCTTTCTAAGCACGTTCAGAATATGAACCGTCGCCAGCTTACGTTGTCACGAAACGTTCTCTATGATGCTCAAAATAGCAATCAGGATAGTGATTTTTGGCAGCGTAACAAGGAATTTCATTCTTCGTTCAGTCAAAACTGGAATGAGGCTCAGGACAAGATCAAGAGCGCATACCGTGAGATTGATTTTGCATTATCACTTCTACCTGAGCCGAAATATAACATTGTGGAAAATCCTGGTCAGAATGAGCATGTGAATATAATCATGCAGACCAACAGTGCAGTTAAGGCGCTGGCCGCTGTTAACGAAGGGGATAACCGTTCAATTTATGACTCACGTCTCATCAATAACGGTAAGGTCGATCTGAATGACCTGCAGAACAATTTTTATCAAACACTTGAAGCAGAAAAAGCAGCCTTAAAGCAAGGTATTATCAAGCCTGATGATGAGATTAGCGTGCTCCCACCAGGAGAAGCACAAGAATGGTATCAAGACCGTGTTGAAGGCCTGATGGAGGGCGCTGACAGCCCGGATGAACTGAAAAGCGCTCTGGATGCGCTTGGCCCAGAACCGGGAGATAATGAGGCGGTTTTCCTTGGTGAAGATGGAGGGCGAATTCTTCCGGCATTCAGTCTGAACGTTGCGCAGGAAAATACTCCAATCAATGTCCCCTACAAAGAACGCAATGAAGCTAAAGCGCTTGGGGCAAAATGGGATCGAACCGAACAGACCTGGTTTGTACCAAAAGGTGTATCTCTGGATAAATTTGCAAAATGGGTTGGTGGGCCAACTGCAGAAAAAAATTCATCTGTCGTATCTGTGAAAGAAATAACGCCAAAAGTGGGTGAGCGTCAGAATCTGGCTGTCCCTTATAAAGACCGCGCAGAAGCTAAAGCAGCTGGTGCTAAATGGGACAAAGAGAAAAAAACTTGGTATGCCGAAGCTGGGGCAGATATGCAAAAACTGGCGAAGTGGAAACCGGAAAATGTGGTGATCGAACAGTCACCGGCCATGACGCTAAAGGAGGAAGTAGAAACCGCGCTGAAAGATATTGGGTGCATCCTTGATGCCGATACTGACAAAGGACAGAAACATCCAATTATGGATGGTAAGAAGCATCGGATCACGGTAGAGGGAGACAAGAAAGGGGAAAAGTCAGGTTTTTATATCATCTATACTGACGGCCATCCTGCAGGCTTCATGCAGAACAACCGCACCAAAGAAGAGTTACGCTGGTCTTCCAAAGGAAATGTGATGTCCGACGAAGAAAAAGCGCTCCTGCGGGCGCAGGCTGCTCAGAAACAGGCCGAAAAAGCGGCACAGCAGCAAAAAGACCATGAGTCCTCTGCAAAGCGTGTTCAAAAGCAGCTCGCTAAACTCAATGAACCTCAGCAGCAAACTGCTTACCTGAAGAAGAAAGGGCTGCAGGTACATAAAGGTGTGTTCACTGATAAGGACGGACAGAAAACCTTTATTCCTGCTTATGATGTCCATGGTAAGCAATGGACTATGCAGTACATTAACGAGGATGGCACAAAACGTTTTGCCAAAAACGCTCGCAAAGAGGGATGTTTCCATGTCATTGGCGGGCTGGATGCGCTTAAAGAATCCCCGGTGTTGATTGTGGCCGAAGGTTACGCAACGGCAGGGAGCATCACAGAGGCTACTAATATACCAACGGTCGCCGCCTTCGATTCAGGTAATCTGGAATCTGTCGCGAAAACGCTTAAAGAAGCCTACCCCGATAAGCCAATCATCATTGCCGGTGATGATGATATTTCTCAGTCATGCAAAATGAAGGTGAAGGATAAAGCCAGTGTAAACGTCGGCAGGGAAAAAGCGCTGGAAACAGCGAAAGCTGTCGGCGGTGTGGCTGTGTTTCCGGTTTTTGCTAAAGGTGAATTACCTGGTAAAGACGAACTCAGCCAGATTAAACCGGCGGCGTATCTTGCACACCAGACCGCCTCGCGCAAACTGGAGGCCCATACGAGCGGTGATAAGCCACTCTCGGATGCCGAAGTGAAGGTTCTGCAGGCAGCACAGCTATCGGAAAAGCAGCTTGATATTATTCGCCGTGCTGATCGTTACACTGACTTTAACGATCTGGCCGTAAATAGTTCTCTTGGCCGGGAAGGTGTGGCGATGCAGTTGAAAGCCGTCATTGCTGACCAGCTGAATAAAAAACAGCAGCAGTCACAGGTCCAGACCGAAGAGAAGAAACTCGTTCAGGAAAAAGAGAAAAAACGGACCATTCGCCACGCTATGTAAGATGTTCTGACTCTGGCCTGCCTGCGGGCCAGTAAATGGTTTACTCTCGTGGAATAGGGAAGGAAAAGAGCGGACCGCTCACTAATTTGCGCTCGCTTTAATGGTAAAATTAAATGCATCAAAAGATTACTTTTAAGGACAGAAAATGAAAAAGATATATACCGCAGCGTTTTTATTAATTTTTACCCCTTTAACTTATGCCACCGGATTTCCGTGTGCTGGCTGTGGAATTGTTGATAATATGATAAAAGGAAATGCTGATGAAACACCAATAATGGTGATGCTAGATACTCCGATTGAAAAAAATGACATTACGCCGAAGGAAATAAACTTAATATCACACGACGATAAATGTCTTTACTCTGGTGTACTTACACAGACTCTTTCGAAAAATAAAGACAGCCGTATTATTGATGTCAATAAAAAGGTTTGCGGCTCGAATACTGAAAAGGTGTCTTACTCCGTTTTGAGCATTAGTTCCAGCGAGCAATACAGCAAAGGCACACCGCTAAAGCTGTATCATGTCGCCGTAATGACTTCGGCAGGCCCGTTGTTCAGCGCTGATGTAATGAGCGAAATGATTAAAGATATTGCAGATGCAGTAGAACAGGCTAAGGCAAAAGGACTAACTAAGTGAGTCATTCAGATAAAAGGTCCGAGTTTTTGTATATGTTCCGGCGTTGCAGAACGATAGATACAGTTGAACGCCTTTATGAACATAAGCGGGACATTGTTTCTTCTGAACATCTTAGCGATTTTCTGAGTGCTTATGATCATCGCAAGGCAGAAATTTATCATGGAAAAATCTGGGATAAAGTTCCTGCGTCTGCCTGGCGGAATGTGAAATAAAACAGCCGGGTAAACCCCGGCTATTGTTAATTTTTAGCGGCTAAAATAAATGAACGTTAATCATCATGGTCCAAAGGATCTGAGTTTTTAATAGCTTCAATTTCATCAAGCAATCTTTTATTACGCTTTATTGCATCTTCAATGCGACGAATCAGCGCCTCATCACCTTTCCAGTAATTAAATTTACCCCTTTGACTTTTATCCCAAATATCCTCCCACCACATGCTTTCATTTACACGATAATCCTTGAGAAGCATCAGTGGATAGGCTTGTTCCTCTTCTCTGATTTGCTTATAGGCAGATCGCGGCATAAGGTAGCCTTTGACGTTTACATCAAGTTTGACAAAACTCTTGTACAGCGCCCGAAGAGTGACAAAAAAATCAGCCAAATCAGACTCGCCACCGGCTCCAATGGCTTCACTTACGTGTAGGTTTGTCCAGAACGCATCGACATACCGTGTATTTTCAAACTCACGGAGTATCAGAAGTGCTCCTATATCACTATCTTCCCTTAGCAGCCTGATGTCTGTGACTTTATTACCATCACTATCAGGTCTGAGAAGGTGCTTAACAGCAGACCGGCCTGCGCCGTGCATTCTGACGCCTGAGTTCCATTCATACACATCCCCCTCACCGTGAATTAACCAGTCGGCGCGACAACCAAATAACTTGCTTAACCGCTGCAGCTCAGTGAAGGAAGGGAGTACGTCACCACTGAACCAGTTGGCGACAAGGCCAAGATCTTCAATCCCCAGCTCTACGGCCACATTGGACGGCACAAGAGGTTTGTAGTTACGGAATTGGTTGGTTTTCCGCAGAACTGTATTGAGGCGGCCAGACACTTCCTGCCGGTATAGTTCTTCTCCAGAATAAACCTGCTCAGGAGGTGCTATCCATTTCAACAGAGCATAGCGGGCCTCACCTTCGACCGAACGTTGATTTTCGTTTGCTAACTGTTCCAGGGCGAAATATGCATCGTCCGGGAAATTTCTGACCTGAAATTTTTTCATAACGCACCATTTTGGAAGAGTGTATGGCCTCATAATGAGGGCGGTTTGTCTTCATTGAAAGTTTCAAATTAATTCTATATGTGTCGATTTATTTTCAATAAGATCTATTAAAAACCAATAAGTCTGCATTCATGGCTGACCATTTGGCTCAGGTAACGTGGTATTTGCTCGACCAAGTGGATGTTCGTCTCAGCGAGTTTTTCAATCTCATCAATGGTAACGGTTGGCAGAGCATGGATGAAATCTGACAGGGAAAGATGCTCCAGTGGCCGTCTGTCATATGATGCTGTTTTGCTATAGGATATACGGGACATTTCAAATTCCTTGCACGGATTTTAGGTGTCGGATAGGGAGGTTGCAGCCTCCCTATCATCCTTCATATAGGACATTATGTCCTGCATCTATGATAGGACGTTTTGTCCTATTTGCAAGTGATTTTCAAAGCGTCTTTTATCATATTGATGGCTTTTTAAGGTTGCCTTGATTGTCCTGGCCAGTTTACACTGTGAGTGCAGTAAAAAACCTGCCACTCACCGAGTGGTTTTTTAGGGTATACCTTAGTTAACTAGCTGCGCGGGAAGGGGAGAAGATTAGTGGGAAGCTTACTTTAAAAATAAGGAATCATGAACCATGGGTACTGATGTAAAAGTGGAGTTTGAGGCGAAGAGAAACGGTAAGTGGGAGCAGGTACATACTCAATACGCTATCGAACGCAATTATTTATTCTTCGCATGGTTAGCCAACCAACGAAATGAATATGGCGTCCAGCCAATAGCAAAACACAGAGGTTTGCCGAGAGATTATCGTTACGAGGATGGTCCGGGGGAGCATTCACAAAGCTGGCTGAGTGCCGATGAGATCCTCAATGCACCAGACCAGGAAATTACAATGAAGGGCTGTTTGGCCGAAGCTGAATATAAAAAATGGAATGGTGCCGGAAAGCCGTCAGAGGATGTTATTTATGGACCAGACCTGTCAGGTCGTCCTGGTTATATTGAAGTATCCTGGACAGTAAAAATCAGAGAAGAGTTCTCTGATTTTCTGAAAACAGTAGAAGCGCTTCGAAATGAGTATGGCGAAGTGCGTATGGTGTTTGGGTTTGATAGCTGATCAGGCGTGTTCGATGCCTGAAAATAATGGCGGGCGTGAATTCTTAAATCCAAGAGGTTAGATGAAATGAGAGTAAAAATCAGTGGCTTGCTTGTTTTAATGATGACGTTTTCATTGGTCAATGTTGCATATGCGAAAAATGAACAGCCTTTTAGAGTGGTTAACATGAATGATATTGCCGATGAAGGAAATCAAAATGTTAAATTTATTAATAAAAAAGGTAACTGCTACTATTTCGGACAGGCATTATTAGTTTCCACTCAAAATGCAAAAATATTTGGTGTGGAAATTCCTGACGCACCGAAAAGCAAAGCGTGGAATTTTATTATCGAAAGCAAAGTCTGTCAGGGTGGCGACCGTGATAAGACTCCTTACTCAGTGAAGCAAACATTATATTTAGCCCCTGATACGAAAACCATTCAGAGAAGGAGTGATTCTGTATTAATCCCTGCAGGTACTGAGTTTTTCGTTTTCCCATCTGAGGAAGAAAGAAAAAAGTATTTTGATAAATGATTGTGTGATTGATTGCTGGGGTGATTTTTATGAAGATAGCGCGGGTGTATTTGCGGGTTAGTACAGATGAACAGGATTTGACCCGGCAAAATGAAATTATTGAAAATGCCAGGAATAATGGATTCTATGTTGCCGGTATCTATAAAGAAAAGGCGTCCGGTGCAAGAGCTGACCGCCCGGAACTGCAACGTATGATTGATGATCTGCAGCTAGACGAAGTAGTTATTGCAGAACATATAGATCGTATCAGTCGTTTACCGCTCGATAGTGCGCTAGCGTTAATAAACTCTATAAAAGAGCGGGGCGCGAAGCTCGCCATTCCCGGTATTGTGGATCTTACCGAACTGGCAAACGCTCAATCCGGTGTCGCGAAGGTCGTTCTGGAATCTGTTCAGGATATGTTACTCAAAGTTGCCCTACAGTTGGCAAGGGATGAGTATGAAAACCGTCGTAAACGCCAGAAAGAGGGCATTGAGCTGGCTAAACGGCAAGGCCGGTATCAGGGGCGAACTGCAAATCTACGGCTCCATAAACGCATCATTGAGTATCGTTCAAGGAAGACGAGTATTGCGGAAACAGCGAAACTTTGTGAATGTAGCGTTAGTCTTGTAAAAGCTGTATGGTCTAAACATAAAAAGAAGTAATTAAATTTAAAATGATATAAGGTAGAGATTAAATGAGCAAAGAAATTAGAGCGGAAAGAATCAAAAATGTAATTCTGGAAAACTCGACTTATGAAGACAGGAAATTTCATGTTGATAACCTCTAAAGTACAAAAAACATACTGATTTAGATAAACGCATTTTTCCGCGTAGTATATTCAACTGGATTTAACAATATGTTTGGATAAAATTTAGCAGTGTAATAAATAACACTTCTCCATTCATCTAAATTAGTTCCAGTAAGATGCTTGCACATACTGTCGGCTTTCATTTCATCTATATAACATCGACCCTTGAAAAAAGATGATAAAGATAATCCATAAAATGCATGACCTATTTCATGAGCAAGAATAATAGTCAAATGACGTTCACTAAGGTGTTCAATAAAGTTATCAGCGAACATAAGCTTACGTCCAAAATAGCGATAACCAGTAAATTTTCCACTACAAACCTTAACTTTTTTTATTCCTAGGTTATTGGTAAATTCATCAGCCTTACACTGCAACGTATTGAGAACGCAATTTATATCCATAATAAATCCTTATAGGGGCAAGCAGGAAACGCCGAAATTACCGGAATGAACAAATTTTGCGCTCGGCAACCTGTACAAAGTTCTGCGTCCATTTCTTCCTGTACAGACAGAAAGACGCTAGACGAAAAATCAACGTAATTTGATATTTCCATATACTGCAGCTAGTGCATCAGCTGCTGCCTTGTTATACCGACCCGGTAGTTGCTGTGTGGGCTGCTGATAGTCAGCTTTTACGACGCTTTTAACCGGTATTTGTTTTACAGAAGCGGAAAAACCAATAAGTTGATTCGGTGTAGTCGGTGTTACTGTTGTCCCGTCATTTTTGGGCGGTTCTGTAGCGAGTGTGTCGCTATGTGCAAGGTTAGTAACCTGTGCAATGCTTTTCCCTACTCTTTCTTCTGGCGTAACCCCTACAGTCGCCAGTTGGGGCTGTGGAGTAGTCGTTCCTGCAGATTTCGTTGTGTCAAACGTATTAAAGCGAGCTTCAATCCAGGTCTGCCATTTAGCTGCTTTTCTGATCAAGTCAGCACGATATACCTTGTTAAATTGAGGCGTTTTTGAATGATAATTTGCTGCTTTTGTCCAGATATCTCCCTTATCATTCTTGATATGGCCGCGTATACGCCACGCAGCCAAATCATATGAATAACAGCCTGGCTGTGCTACATCTTCTTCTGTAATGCCGTATTTTTCCAGATCCTTTAAATAAACCGTATTAAACTGCATACGGCCTATATCATATGTACCGTTTGAGTTGCGGTTTTTATTCTCAAGTCCGGGACGACCACCCTCTTTTTCAGCTATAGCTAACATAATGTTAGCCGGAACCTGATATTTTATCGCTGCAGTAATTGAGCAAACTACACGTTCAACCTGAGCCGGTGGCATATCTAAATACGGCATATTCTTTTCCTTTTGTCAAAAAAAGCGTAGACGACCAAATTTATTCTGTATTTTATCTACGTAAGCAGGTGAAGCTGATGGGCAATTATTAGTTAGCCATCCTCTTCTTTTTTTCTCTGTTCGACTTGCGCTGAACTTTCCATGCTTGAAGCTGATTTGACTGAAATAGTTGTTCACACTCCCAGAACAACCATCCTGGACACTACCTGTGGCAACTAATCCCCACATGCATAATACGGGTTGGCATGGATCTGCCGCCTTTGTTGGAATGCTGTAAATACTAATAGATAATGCCATCAATGTAACTGATAGATATTTTTTCATATTAATAGCCTCAGAACTTTGACTTATTTTTAAATTGTTCATATTCATCACCACTTTGTGATGTTTGTGTATCTATAGAATCAGTATTTTCTGTTTGAGTCGTTGTTTGCTCCTCCCCTCGAAGACTGTCGCCGGTGAACTTGTTACTTGTTGTTATGCTCCCGTAGCCAAAAGATTCTTCTGTGTTATTCGATTGACGTTCAATAGTTTGCGAACGGATTTGAGAAGCAAGCTTTCCACCTGGAGTTTGTGCAATGACGTCTCTTGCTGCTCTGACTTTTGAGTCATGCTTGGCTGCATTGCGTGCAGCCAAGCCGTTAGCCAAACTATTCGCCATATGCGAAGCCATGCGGCCAGCTCGTGAGAATGATGAAGCAAAGCCTTGGCTTCCTCCACTGGAGCTACCTGTACTGTTCTCTGCAGACGAACCACCGGAACCGCCTGATGGTTGTCCTCCAGAAGTATCTACAGAACCGGTATCCTCCCCACTGCCAAATCCTCCACCTGAACCGCCTTTACCACCAGTACTAGACTCTTCGGCCATCGCTGCTTGTGCCGATTCAAATGCCGCTTTAAGTGCCGATGCACCTCCGGCAGCATTTGCAGCACCTGCCGCCGCAGCAGCGCCAGCTGCTGCTATTGCGGCTCCTGCTGCAGCTGCAGCCCCAATAATTGCACCGGCACCAAAGCCACCAATGCCTTGCATTGAAGCACCGCCTACAATACTGCCAACCATAGGAGGAACTTTATTAACAAGAACCAAAAGAACAATTGAGGCTACAAGCATTACAAACATAGATTTCATTTGTACTGCGTCATCGCCCATTGCTTGGTAATACTGGTCTATGAAGGATTTTCCAATACCAACAATTAGAACCATTGTGAACAGCTGCAGGGCAATTCCTAGAACTGTTTTGAAGTATGTAATGGCAATATCGGAAGTCCAACGAGACCCCCCAAAACCGAGTAAGAAAATACCGCCGTAACTTAAAATCCAACCGGTAATCAGCAGAAGAAGCATATTCACACCGACAAGTGCTAATACGCATAGAATAACTCCGGCTAAAATCAAGCCGACAGTGGAGTCTGCCGGGGACCAAATAGAAGACTGGTCAACGACTCTTGATACGATATCAAACCCTATATCTACAATGCCCGAAGGCGAGAATGATTTTGATAAACCAGAAGCATTAGCCGCGAGTTGACGTAATGAATCCTGAATATCTACCGATATTGCCGGGCCGTTTTTTAGCAGATAGAAGAAAAAACCTAACACAGCAAAAAAACGAACTACTTCCGCAAGAGCTGCCGATAATCCTTCGCCCTGCATTGCCATCATTGCGAATGTCCATACCATTGAAATTACCGCTAATGACCAAAATATCCAGGTCGCGTAATTTTGTATGGTTCCAGCCCAGGTGCTGGCAACATTTGCAAAGCGCTTAAGGATATCATCAAGTAACCCAGCACTATCTAATGGCGCAGCCTGTGCCTGTGTGCTGATTAATATCAGCAACACAGATAAGCAAGGATAAATTAGATGCCTGAATTTCATTCTGTCACCATTTCTTTTCGGGGCTTTTTGTAAATTCGCCTGATTTACCACATTGCGTTTTTTCCTGGTCAGTCATCTTTGATACTGACTTATTGCAATCAACCTGGTTGGGATCGGTTTTTGGGTCGCAAGCAGTGATAAAAAACGCTGACAGAATGAGAGGAATGATATATTTCATAGGAGTACCACCTTACCAAGATTGAGCGGGGCTTTTGGTATAAGTCCCTGCCCTAAAAGTTTCTGATGCAGCCGCTTGCTGGGCCTCTTTATCGGCCTGAGCCTGCGCCAGTGTAGTTGCAGCGTTTTGCTGGGCAACTAGAAGCGAGCGGATTTGCAGTAACTGGTTTGTTTGCGCACTGGCAAGCTGGTTAGCGGCCTGAATAGCTTCCATTTGCCCCTGTGCTCCAGTTACTTGAGTTTGTAAGTCAGCAAGGTTATCAGCATCTCTTTGCAGTGTTTCTTGCTGTTCATCGAGAACCTTAAAAACGGCGTCATTGGCCTTTTTACGAGCCTCAGAATTATTTTGTTCAGCTTTACGTAGTGCGCTAATTTCATCTGCAGTGCATTCAACATTACTGTTAAAGCATGGCGATGAACGGTAGTAATTAATGTCCTGATAACGTTTTAGATATGAGTCAAGACTCCCGGCCTGATTTTTGTAGTAATTAAGAGTGTCCTGTGCCTGCAATAATTTGTTGATAGTTGAATTGGCTTGATCCCATATATAGGCCGCAGGTGCGACTGTGTTTCTCAGCATGTTTTCATATTGTTGCAACTGCGTCTGATACTGTTGGATCTGTTTAGCCACAGCCTGAACGTTATTGACAGCGCTGATTGTGGTCTGCACCACATTAGTAGCATCAATAACAGGAATACCAGCTTTCGCAGGTAGGGCCATGATTGACGCCACGAAGGAAGCTAGTAACGCTTTTTTAGCGGCTAAAACGAAACGTGTATTCATCGTTTTCCCCTCTTAGTAATCAAAGGATTGGTAAGGCTTTGTGAATGCTAAGTCTTTAGTAACCATTATATTGAAGCGATAACCCGGTCGAATTTCGAGCGTAGGTGAGATATTCAGGTTTTTTTGTACAACCTGCGCAATAGCTTGGCCGAATACCTGACCCAGCGCTGCACTCATTTCACTGCTCATGTTCGGAGCTTGATTCGAGTTGTTATTGTTTTGGTTACGATCTTGAGAATAAGCAATTGTCGCGGTGATACCAGATAGCAGTAAGGCATTGCCAAAAATGCGGAAGTAATGGTTATTAACCTGATCTCGGAAACCAGAGTAACCGGCCATGTCTGCTCCCGGCATGGAACCTAAATCAAGAGCTTTTCCATCAGGGAACACTAGACGTTGCCAGGCAATCATGACCCCTTCCTGACCATAGGTAATATCACTTGAATATGTACCTATCACACGAGTTCCATGAGGAATAAGAAGGTATTTGCCTGTTGCTGAGTCATAAACGTCCTGAGCAACCTGACCAATAATCTGCCCTGGAAGATCCGAGTTAATGCCACTAATCATGACGCCAGGAATGACCCAACCTGCACGAAGTTCGTATTGGCTATGTGGTGCTGAAATTTGTTCATCCAGTAACCACCTGTCACCCTGCCCTTTCTTACCGAACTGGTTGATGTCATTATGAGAAACGGATACGCCACCCACTGATGCCAATTGCATACCTGTATCGCTATTGCTATCTGTGACGCCATTCATTGAAGCCCGGATTCTCTGAACCTGAGCGTCGTAACTTGCAGTTGCATCGCCAGCGTTGTTCTGTTCCATCTGACGGCGAACGTTAGCAATTTCTTGCAGCATTTCATCGCGGGTTTGTGGTGTATTACCTGTAGTACTCGAGCGTCCTAGTTGGTTAGGCAAATTGACTTCTGTTTTTGCTTTTACAGCTTCAATAAAATCACGCATTTTATTGCGGCGAATCTGGTCTGCTTCTGGATCGTTTGACCGTGACGTTACCGATTGTGGCGGAACGGGGGGCTGATCTGGATCAGCTACTGGAGCAATGGGGACCGATGTATAATTCGTGCTCTGTTGGGTTTTATTATCCTGTGTCGGAATTTCTGACGGTGCTGTTGGGGCTTCAATAATGCCGGAGGTACTTCCTCCCATAACGTCCATTGCCATTGCCGAGGTATCTCGGCTGCTCCCACGCTGAATAGTTGTTTCTGCCGTATTTGACATGCCTTGGTTGGCTCGTTTATTGGCAATGTACGCCACGAGAATGCAGAATAAAGCGAAGCCACCAATAGCAATGTACATTGGTCTTTTATTAACGCGGCGTACACCAGTTTTGTTTGCGACGCCAGGAGACGCGTCGGGGGACATTTTATCTTGTTCTGCCATCTTTTATTCCTCGCGAGTCCATGGGCCAGCCGGGTATGCCTTGCCGTCTGTTGCCAAAACGAATCCCCGGCTTAATTTGACGTCGCCCACAAATGCTGTGACTTGGTAGAGATTGGGAACGATAGTGTTCACAACATAACCAAGAGGTGTCCCTGAGGTGCTCTGAGGTTTGCCGTCTTTCGTGAACTCGATGACAGCATAACCGCGTGAACGCAAACGCTGAACAAGTGCTGAACCGAAAGGATCTTTAGCAGGTTGTTTCATCGTGAATGTTGTACGTCCAGGAGGATACAGCGTTGCCAGATTAACAACGGTGTTATCAGCCATGCTTGCAGAGGCAAACATGTTAGCATTCGAATAGTTTCCATAACTCGAAGATACACAGCCAGTCGTTAACAGGCTTGCGATTAGCACCATAACGGAGGTTAATTTCATTGCTGCTTTCATTATTATCCCCTTGTGATAGTCACTTTTTCCTGGCTCGAACCGACACCAATAACCAGATATGCCTTGTCAAAAAGACCATCGACAATAGTTCTATCTCCTTGGGTTCGCAGATTAACCATTTGTGTTTCATCTTTAGAGAACAGTCCGCCTTCTTTACGCACGACCAGAAGGATTGGGGTTTCGCCAGAAGAAATTGTTTTAGGGAATTGGATAATAGTTTTAACCCCATCGTTATATACCCGAACGGGTTTCCAACTGGCAGAACCGCTTATTTTATAGTTGAAATCCAGATTTCCCAGGTATTCACCAGTTTGAGGAATTGTGTTATCACGCAATTGTTTGGCTTCACGCGTCCGAATTGCATCCCATTTAGCCTTGGCATCTTCCGGGTAGGTAAAAGACACATATGGCATAAATTTGGTGCGGCTGGTTTTAACACGCATACGATACGTACGACGGTCAGTTGTCACTACCAGGGAGGTATCAAGTCCCACATCAAGTGGCTTTATAATTAGATGCAATTGCTGTGTGGCACCAGAACCAGTGATTGAAGGAGATACCGTTACGCGTGGATCACCAACATCAATGTTGTTGACGTTTTCTCCGGGTTGTAAAGCGATGTCACACAGTTGCAGTACAGCGCAGACAATTTGTGTCTGCCCTGTTGTATATACGTAACTGATAGCACCGTCTGGTCCAGCAAATGGTTTACTGGTTACGCTACCAGCACCAGTCTGCCATTTTTGGCCTATTCCGATGGCGGCTTGTTCCTGCGGTGTGAGGGATGGTTCATTATTAGAGAAATATTGATCAGCCAGCGGATCACTTCCAGGAGCCGCATTAGCCAGAAGCGGTAAGCTCAAAATTAACGCTGAGATAATTGACTTTTTCATGTTTCGGCCCCGAATTTACAGTTGTTTTGACCAGTTAAAATCTTTAATGAAAATACGATGTGGGTTTATCACGTCATTGTTTTCTTTAATATTTGCGTTCAAGTCAGTGTTCTGATAAAGATTGACCAGTGCTCTCATTCGAACCGGTGGATTTTTTAACGTACCGTCGCGGTTACGTGTTGTCTCAATCCAGTCAACCTGCCAGGTGTCAGGTGTTTGCTGCAGAACGGAAATTAGCTCATTGCTAACCATTTCCGTTTTTGCTCGGGTGAAAGGATTACGTTCTTTCGAACTATTCAAATATTCATTCGCTTTTTTTGTGGCCGGATCATCCGGGGATAAAAATGCGTAGGTGCGTAATACGGCTTTACGTTGTAGTTCGCCATCTGGCGTAACCATTCTTATGTTATCGATAAAGTTCCATACAGCGGTACGGTAGTCGTCGATTTTGGCTGGAGACAAGCGGTCTGCCCTTGTCAGGCTGATATAGTTACCAGCCCTGTCCTGTTCATAGACCATCGGGATGATTTTCGATTGGCTTCCGATATAGGTAATTCCCCCCACAGCAGCCAGACCAATAAGCAGGCCCGCTACGCCAATGAAAATACCCAGCGTCCCGAACTGCTGCACATGTCCCATATGGATATTCCATGAACGACGTGCGTTGAGATACGGATTAGGGCTATCAGGTTGAGGGGTTTTTTTATTGTTAAAAAGTTTCATGCAGCAACCTCATACTCGTAATCATTTAAGTCCAGTCCCTTAGTGCGTAGCCATTCATCAACCCAACCATCACCGTATGTTTCAGACAGTTGTTTAATTGTTGCGATTGAATCGGGATCTGTGGCTCCTACAAATGCCAACGCAAGTGGCCCTAGTGCAAGCTGATACAGGCGACGACCTTGTTCGGATACATAGTAGTAATCGCGTTTTGGTACAGCTGACGCGATGATTTCAATTTGGCGGCGATTAAGCCCCATATTGATATACAGAGACATAGCTTCTTCCTGCAGGGCATTGCCGTTTGGCAAGAAAAATCTGGAGGCAGTTGACTCAATAATGACATCAAGAATGCCAGAATTGGCCGCATCACTAAGCTGCTGAGTTGCCATAAGAACAGCGCAGTTTTTCTTCGCCATGGATTTAAGCCAGTCGCGGATTTTTCCCCTGAATTCTGGATGACCCAGCATGAGCCAAGCCTCATCAAGAATGATGAGTGTAGGATTACCATCCAGAGATTCTTCAATGCGACGAAAGAGATAGAGCAGCACAGGTAGTGCGTATTTCTGATCCATGTTCATAAGGTGTTCAATCTCGAACGTCATGAAATCAGAAATATCAAGACCATCTTCCTCTGCATCAAGCAGATGCCCCATGTTGCCATCAATGGTGTATTGTTTGAGCGCCTCACGAATAACATTGTTCTGTACCGTGACTGTAAATTCAGACAGGGTTTTGGAATGAGTCTCAGACATACTCTTAATAGCATCAGCTATAGAGTTGCGCATAGGTGCGTCAACATTGACCCCATTTAGGATCAGAATGGCTTCAATCCATTCCATCGCCCATGTGCGGCGAGTAGGGGTATCAAGGCGTGATAAAGGTGCAAACGCCAGTTGGTTATCATCACCGGCAATCGTGAAATGTTTTCCACCTACAGCCTTGCAGGTTGCAAACATCGACAGTCCTTTGTCGAAAGTGAAAATTCGCGAATTAGAGTAACGACGCCACTGCATAGCGGTTAACGCCAGGTGGGTAGACTTACCTGCACGGGTTGGCCCAAACATGAAAGCGTGGCCGAGATCACGAACATGTAGGTTAAGTCTGAACGGAGTGTTTCCAGAAGTAACGCAGTGTGTTAATGGCGGTGCACCTACTTCGAATAGCGGACTTGGGGCTTTATTTTCGCCCGGCCAGATAGTGCTGGTTGGCATCAGATCGGCAAGGTTAAGAGTGTTTACCAGCGGTCGCCGTACGTTTTCAACACCGTGGCCTGGTAAGGAACCAAAGTAGGCATCCACCGTATTTACTGTTTCAATTCTCGCAGCGAAGCCAGTATTGTTAACAGCCTTGCGCATAAACTCTGCGGCATCCTCGACCTTCTGGCGGTCCTCATTCATCAGGACAATGACACTGGTTATATAACCTTGGCTGACTAAACCAGAGTTAGTTTCTGCAATAGCGGAAGATGCATCGTTGACCATGGACAAGGCGTCTTCATCAACGTAACCGTTATTGGTATTGAATAGCTGGGACATAAAGCCGCGTACTTTCTGTTTCCATTTCCTGCGGAATGCCGTCAGTTTTGATATGGCTTCGTGAGAATCAAGGAAAATAAAGCGCGTAGACCAGCGGTATTCACATGGCTGCTCGGCCAGCTTGCTGAGAATGCCAGGATAAGATTCAGAGGGGTAGCCTTCAATCGCCACAACCTGAATGAAGTTTTTCCCGATACGTGGCGTGATGCCAGGAATAAACTCCTGACCACCAATGAGGCTATCCAGATAAATAGGATTGTTTGGCAGACGTATAGGATGTTGCAGCCCCGTAATGCAATACTGCAGGTACTCCAACTGCTGATCCATCGTTGCAACGGAGCCGTCTTCCTGTTCGATTTTCACGCCGTTCAGTCGTTCAATCGAAACAGCCTGCGAAAGGTTTGCCTGAATTATGCTGATCTCATGCTTAAATTTTTCAATGAGATTCAGCGTAGTGTCTTTATCGGTAGAAACTTCGCGTTCATCATCAAACATCAGTTCCGTGAATTTACTTTCCGCCAGTGCAGGTGGAAACCAGGTGAACGTAACGATAAAGCAGCCTTCGTACAGTTGCCCCAGCTTTTCAAACAGGCGGCGACGTTCTTCATCCACGGCAGCGGAAACTCGATCAGGAAAGTGTGAAGCGTTTCGGTCACTGTATGACGGAGCCGGATTGCGAATCGCATCAACGTGCATCATCCAGCCGTTGCCGAGTCTGCCGATTGCCTTATTAATACGAAATGATACAAGCTCTCTTTCCTGGTCTGTCGCACTCGCGTTGTCTGCACCTTTAAAAAAGAAAGACGCCATAAAAGAACCGTTCTTACATACGATTACACCATCATCAACAACAGCGGCGTAATTAAGCATGTCGGCGAAGGATTCATCCTTTGAGCGATATTTTTTAAGGTGATATTCCTTCACCATACGCTGATAGTAAGCCAGCATCATGCCAAGCAAGATCAGCCCTATCAGCGCAACTAAAACAGGAATTGCGGTATTCATTTTTTCACCCTTTCATAACGTTTGCCTTGGGTTCCTGTATTTTTGCGGAACGGCGTGGCACGGGGCGCATAATACGGCTGGTTGTATTTGAGGCTACGTAGATAAACATGACGTAACATCGGATCTGATTTACCCATTTTCCTTAACAGGAAAAGTGATCCCCCCCACATCACTATGCCTATACCAACAGCGATCCAGTCTTGTGACATAAAGATAAGGACCGCTGCCAGTAGGATTGAAAACATAACCAATTCACGGTCCCCGCCCATGAAGAGGTTCGTTCTTGAAGCCGCCCTACGAATGGGGATCGTGCGTAATGCCATGGTTATGCCGCTCCCCCAGTTTTAGAATTAGTCAGCATTGCTACCAGTTCGGCACCCTGCCCTGTGATTGCAGACAAAGTGTTTTGTGCTGCAACCAGGAAGCTAAGAACAAGAACGATGAAAATCAGAGTACGAAGGAATCCGTTCATATCACCGCCAAAGATCAACATCGCACCTGCACCGACAATGCCGATAATGGAAGCTGTAAATGCAAATGGTCCTGTAATAGAAGTACGGATATTGGTCATCCAGTCATCGAACGGCAAGCCACCGCCTGATGTGTTTGACGCCAGAGCAGGTTCAGCTGCCATGAAGAACAGCATGGCACCTAAAAATGCAATAAAGGCGTGCTTGCTCAGATTGAAGTGGAAGAAACCTGTTTTCATTAAATAACCCCTTATAAAGGTTGTTCTGGAATGATTTGAATTAGGTTGAGCTTTATAGCCTGCTCAATGGCCTGAGTTTCGTTGCTGTGTATAGTAGATATGTCCTCCATGTTTTAAGCCGCGATAAGTTGGGATATATATTCCCCGTTTTCATAACCCTGAATCTCGCGGATTTCTTTAATCCGGCGACCCTCAGAAGTTTTAGATATCTGGACGATCACGTTGACCGCTTCGCCAATTACCGGTTCAATCTCACGCGGAGCAAAGGGGTTACGCGAGATCAATGAACGCAGACGCGTGAGAGCCGAAAGTGTGTTGTTAGCGTGAAGTGAGGCCGCGCCGCCTTCGTGTCCGGTGTTCCAGGCGTCAAGCATATCGAGAGCTTCTGGACCACGCGTTTCGCCTACGAAAATTCGATCAGGTCGCATACGCAGGATCAGACGAAGAATGTCTGTCATGGTGACGTTAACAGTGGTGTGATACTGAACAAAATTCTGCGCAGCGCATTGCAGTTCACCTGTATCTTCAATAATGCAGATACGCTCGTCTGGAAACTGGCGAACTATTTCAGCAATGATGGCGTTTAACAGCGTTGTTTTTCCTGAACCTGTACCACCAATAACCAAAATATTTTTATGTGCGGCAATTGCTCGACAAATAAAGTCAGCTTGTGCCCTGGTCATTACGCCTTTATCTACATATTCATCCAGAAGGAAAATACGTGAGGCTTTCTTACGAATGGCGAAGGTTGGACCTGCAACCAGTGGCGGCAGTTGACCAGCAAAACGGGAACCGTCAATAGGGAGTTCACATTCAAGAAATGGCGAGTTGGGATCGATAATCTTTTTGTGAAAGCCCGCGATAGTTTGAATAATGGTTTTTGAACGTTGTACAGGCACAGTTCCCATGCAGAACATGGGTTGACCGAATTTTTCACGCCATAACTTACCATCTGGATTCAGCATTATTTCTAGTGTTTCAGGATCTTCTAACGCTTCCATTAGGCTTCGTCCCATGTCCCTTTTGAGCTTTTCTATCGCTCTTAAATCGACGGAATCTACAGTGTCCATAATTCATCCTTTATTTTTACTGCGTTTATAATGGGAATTATGGCAAACGATATAACGAAACAGGTTTTCAGGCAATAGTTAAGCAAACCTTAAAGTGAAATTATTAGTAGTTCGAAGACGGGAAGGGGATGTTTTTTAGCGGCTAAAATCTGCATCCCTGCACTCCCATTCCTTTTTGGCGTTAACTGTTTTTCTTTTCTTGCATGATCTCCAGCATTGCTTTGGCTTCTTGCTCTAACTTCTGACGTGTATGTTCACTCCATATTCGTACCCGAAAGGCTTGCTGTTCAGAAAGAATTACGGACACTCTTACATATCCAGGAGGGAGACTTTTTACAGGTTTTCCATCAGCCATAAGCATAAGACTGTGTTCATCAAGATCAGTTGTTTCAAGGAGAACGGGAAGGGCTACATCGAGGGCATTAGCAATGGATTCCATCACCCTTAAAGATGGGTTCGCTTTTCCATTTGTTAGGTCCGACAAAAAAGAGATTGAAACCCCAGCTTTTTGGGATAGCTCCTGCTTTGTCATGTCTCTTTCTTCAAGAAGCCTGAGGATGTTAGTAAAAAAAATTAGGTTGTACACGATACGCTTACGCCTCGATGTAAATTTTAGCGGCTAAAATATTGACTGAATTAGATTGTTTAGCTAAACTCTGTATTCCTTAGTCACAGAAATAGAGACTGCATATGAAAAATCTTAATCGTTTTCAGTTTATCGGAAATCTAACAAAAGACACAGAGTTACGGTATACAGCAAAAAGCACACCGATCGCATTTTTCGATATAGCGGTTAACGGGAGCTATAAAGAGCAGGAAACCGGTGAAGTTAAGGAATATACCGACTTTTTCCGCATCAAGGTATGGGGTAAGGCTGCAGAAAACGCTGCAAAGTTCCTAGGGAAAGGCTCGCAAGTCTTTGTAGAAGGTTCTATGCGTAACACCCAGTATGAATCAAACGGCCAAAAAGTGTATGGCATCGATTACATTGCAGAGAATATTCAGTATTTAAATATAAAATCCCCGGCAAGCAGTCCCGCAACTGCAGGTAAGAAAACTGATTGATGGGGCAAGATGGTATAGAATGGAAGGCCCGATGAGGGCCTTTTCTCAATGCGCTGTCAAAGCTGCGAGGCATTTATGACTAAAGAAGAAAAAGACGCTCAACTTGAACAGCTAAAAAAAGCTGCGCAGGCACAGCGCGCCAAATCAGTAGAAAAGAGAAACTCTTCTAATCAACTTTCGCTTTTTGATATAGCGCCTTGGCCAGACTCTATGAGAGCCTTGCCGAACGATTATGCCCGTTCAGCTCTTTTTACAGTCAAAAACAAACGTCAGCCCCGTGAAGCACTGCAGAAGAAAGAGATTTTCCACATTAATAAAGATGTGCGGATCACCTATACCGGGCTTGAGTTACGTGCTGAAGACGATGAACTTGTGTGGCAGCAGGTTCTTGAATACGCCAAAAGGAAACCAATGGGTGAACCTATTACCTTCACGTTTTACGAACTTTGCCAGGATCTAGGCTGGTCTTATAATGGTCGTTATATAGAAAAGGCCGAGGAGTGCCTAACACGCCTACAGGCAACTGCCATGCAATTTATTTCTGAGCGTGTCGGTCAACTGGAATCTGTTTCATTGATTGGTCGCTTTCGCGTTCTTGACCGTGGGAAACGGTCGTCAAGATGTGAAGTCATCATTGATAAAGAGATGGTTTTGCTTTTTGCAGGTGAGCACTATTCAAAGTTTGTGTGGGAGAAATACCGTAAACTTTCACCTACAGCCCGCCGCCTCTTTGATTACTTTGGTTCTCACCGGGAGCCATATCCTATGAAATTAGATACATTCAAGATGATGTGTGGTTCGGAATCCGATCGCCTGAAAAAGTGGCGAGAGCAGGTTAATAAAGCATGTGCTGAGCTTAAAGATAGTGGGTTAATTCATAGTGCTTGGATAGATAAAGATCGTATTCATTGCAAACGAACCAACGATGTCGCAGAGAGGAATGATGACACTTGAGGGGCACATATATTTTTTATGACAGTTGAGGGGCGCTTTATTGCGCCCTTCTTTGTTTAGGGCGAATTTAGCCCGCACGAAATTTTGTTTAGGCGTATAGAGCTTAACCAGACGTTAGAATTATCCCCTTAATTTGTGGATAAGTCTGTTAATATCCCGGTAAAGATACGACATTTAAGGGGCGAAAAGGTGACACTTGAGGGGCGCTATTATGACATATGAAGGGCGCTATCATGACATTTGAGGGGCGGAAAGGTGACACTTGAGGGGCGCTATCATGACATTTGAGGGGCGCTTGTGGATATAATTTTCAATGTTTTTCATATTGATATAGTTATTTTCCACAACCCGCTAACCAGATCTTAACCGATCTTTTAACCACTTCTAACCAAAAGAAATAACCTGTTATTTTAACCGGCGTCATAGACGCCCCCGAAGGGGGGAACCCCCCCTTCTCAATCCCACCCGGCCGCAAGCGGCCTCCCATCCCCCCCAGGGGCAAGCCCCTCGACCGCAAGCGGTCTTCACCCCAAATTTTCTCACTCGCTTCGCGAGCTTAGGCCGCTTCGCTCTGCCAGAGATAAATCTCTGGCCAGCCACACCGACCAACGTGCAAAACATTCAATCCTTAAAAATTCCTCACCAAAACAGCCTGATAAGTACTCGCTTGAATTATCAAACATACTTCGAAATTCCGTATTCGCTATAAGATCGAAAAGTTTTACGCCAAGGAAAAGCGGCTTAAGAAGATCATCTAAAGATCGTTGTACGCTGTTAGATCATTCTCAATGTGCTAAATTGGATTCATTATGTTCCGATTTGGTTGCACAAGGCATAATTGATGATATAATGAGCACATTAATAATCTGATGGAGCGCTGGAATGATTGGTAGCTTTAAGGATGGACAGAACTGTGAACTTGCTACGTTCTATGTATCTGGAACACGGAGCGCACAAATACCAACCATTATTGAAAAGCCGCTTCGCCGTAAACTGTCACTTCTGGCCGCTGCCAGCAGTGAAAAATCATTATTCTCGCCACCTGGTAATAATTATGAACGCTTGCAGGGTAAGCTAACTGGGTGGTCAAGCATTCGGGTAAGCATTCAATGGCGTCTAATCTTTCACTGGTGCGATGGTTGTGCTTACGACATTTATCTCGACCCACATAAATACCGCTAGAGGGGAATATGGATACGATCACCGCAGAACCAACCACTGTAGGCGAAATGCTTTCAGAAGAGTTTTTAAAGCCGCTGAACATCACCCAGGCTGAGCTGGCGCTGGTAATGGGCGTGTCCCGGAAGGTTATCGGCCAGATAATCAATAACAGTCGCCGTATCAGTGTAGCAGAAGCCTCACAATTGGCCGTATTATTCCAGACAGATGAAGATTTCTGGATTAACCTGCAGGCCGCACATGACCGCTGGGAGAGCCGGAATATTATTGCGAATAACCATTTCCGCCCTATTCAGGAACTGCTGATGAGGGCTGTTTGATGATATAAGAAAAAACAGCCTGAAAGCTGCAAAACCAACCGTTAAAAATAGTGTTTATCATGACATTTTATTAAAGGTAATAAACATATGCTTATAAAGGCAATAAAATCTGTATTCAATTTTTACATGCTTTGTATGCAGCCTTTACTTGGGGTATTTCTCGTGGGGTACAGTATATGGAAGTTTTCAGGTGACGGTATCTGTACAGCAGACAAAGTTATAGCCTGTGATATATCAATATATCTGGAACCAGCATTTTACCTTCTCATTGGCACCGTTGTTTTATTTGTATGGTATATTGCATGGCAGACAGAACGCTCTAAAGAAGAAGATTTTAAATCAAGCATTAAGCCGGAAGATTTTGTGAAGTGAGATTATGGTTGTTGATAAATTGTATGTAGTTTACGGACAGATACAGAATAAGAGGAAATGCCATTATGAGTGAAATATACTGCATTGCAAGTGCAGTCATTATCGTTGGTTACTTTTATCTAATAATCAGTGTAATTACTGCACCACAAAAATTGTTTCCTATGCTTCAGCTAATAACTCTAATAGGTATCAGTTCGTTATTTTCTTTTATGTCATTCAAGAGTGAAAGCATGTGGACGGGTGAGCCTGAATTATTAGTTGCGATTATGTTTGGCACTTTTTCAGCAACACTGATTTTTTACATGTTTAAAATTTTGATTCGTGCTTTTGATTCATTGGCTAAATAACAAAGCTGAATAATCCCTACTACGGATTTGTGATTTTATCTTTGACCAGAAGTGTTGTACAATTTAATTGTACAACTCAAAGAGGAAGCACTATGTTTACATGTAACTATAGCCATGCTCGCGATAACCTAGCCTCGTTACTCGAGCTGGCGGTTGATGAAAATCAGCCCGTTGAGATTCAGCGCCGCAAAGGTGGTGCTGCTGTACTGGTTGATAAAGACGCTTTTGAACGATACCGTAAAGCGGCTCTTGATGCTGAGTTTGCAGAGATCATGCAAAGTCATGGGATGGCCTATACGGAGCTTTCTAAGCGATGAAATTCGTTAGTTCACAGGAAGTGATTGAGTTTCATGACCGCTTGATTTCGCGTGATGGTGGCGTGGCGGGTATGCCAGAACCCGGTCGCGCTGACGCGATCATTCATCGTGTTTTGAACATGTATCATTATGAAGGTGTGACAGATATTATGGATCTGGCTGCCGTGTATTTAGTTGCTATTGCTCGTGGTCACATTTTCAACGATGCAAATAAGCGAACTGCCTTGTTTGTTGCGCAGGTCTTTTTAAAACGGAATGGTGTACATATTATTAGTTCACGTATTTCGTTTGATGAAATGCAAATTATCGCTTTGAATGCTGCAATAGGTGAATATAACTGGAAGATGGTTTCTGACCATCTTAAAGCCATTATACTAAATTAGAGATAGGTATCTCTTGACACTATAGGGCAAAATGTCCTATAGTGTATTTGAAGGCCGGGTATATCACTCAGGTCAAATACCGGAGAACTCCGATGAATAATGAAGTTATCGTTACTGCTCGTAAACTTACAGATTATGAAGAACGCCTGATGTTTATGCCGAAATTCTTCGGCCAATACTGGCTTTTTGTGGAAAACCACACTTATAACTGGATGCGTAAATTAAGTCCTGAAAATAAAAGCCGATATTTAAGCAGTGCGCTGGATAAAATTGAAGCCCATTACAATGGTGGTGAGTGGGATTTTTATGAACTTTCAAATGGTGGTTATTTTATGGCGCCAAACAGCCGTGAACATTACCGTATTTCTGTCCAGGGTAATTACTTTGACGGTTTGTTAAGCGCAGAAGCTGCAGGTATGGTGGCAACCAGTTTTGTGCTGGCCCAGCTTGCTAATTCTAATCTGCCATTTTCAGAAAGATGTAGTGCTTATTATCATCAACTGTTTGATTACGCCAGCGGGCATCAAGAATATGCGCAGTTCCGTGCGGCCATCGATTAAGTGAGTCTTTATCCCCTGCTCTGCAGGGGATTTTTCAGGGGTTTAATATGTCCAAACATTATCCTGGCGATGACTCTCGCGATCAGCAAATGGAAGCCATTGCGCAGCAGCTGCCGGACGACCATCGCATTCTCGACGCGGCGTACTCAGCGCTAATTGATTTGAATAAAGCCTGTATGACCGGCGATCCGCAACAGCGCCATGATGCTGTGTACCGGTTTGAAGCCTGTATCTGGAAAATGAACGGTAAAACCTTCTTTGGGTGTCATGAAGCGGCTCATGTTATTAGTGAATATTGCCGTGCTGATGACGGTAGCATTCCTATGTGGGGCCAGCACGGTGATTTTATCATCGAAAGTTTCAGTGGTATGCGAGCAAGGGTTAAGGTCGAAGCCGGATGTATGATGGGGTATCTTTCCACCTCGTTCCATGCCGTTGATTTAAGCGCACCCTTTGTATCCGAAACAGGGTATCGTTCGCATTTTGTACAGCTTTCAGATGTCAAACCTGGAGAAACCGTTGATGCACACGTATCCCGCGTATTTCAAAGCCTGATTGACGCCAGAAAGAAACCTGCTTTTATCGCTGCTGATTCCCGTGACAGGCTGGCATCTGAGCCTTTGCCTGATTGGTTAAAATCCCTTTCGCCCCCCCCTGATAGAACGCCTCTAACGCTCCCAGACGGCTTTGTTAGGGTCGAGGCGTTATTACCCGCCTCTAAAGCATTTATCGCCCGTAAATGGGCTGTAGCAGCTCAGGAACGCATTACAGCTATTATGCAGAGAGAGCTGGAGGCTGAAAGGGAAACTATGCGGGCTGAAAGCGAACGGCGCAAGCAACTGGCAAAGGAACGTCCCAAAGAATACAAAGAGCGGATGATTACTGTTCAGCGTTATAAAGAATTTTACGTTGGTGCTCGATGTGAAATCGTGAGTGTGCATCATCCGGTGTTTGCTAAAAATATTGGCACTATTGTAAAAATCGTTACGATATACGATTCAGGATGTGTGGAGGCGCATGAAGATAAGCCTATACGTTATCGAATCAACCGTCGCGGAACTCAGGTAGTGGATTTTGACCCTACTTGCGTTCGTACTTTTTACAATGTTGATCAACTGAAATTACTGGAAGACAACAAAACAGGTGAATCGTGAATGCAAACTAAACCCTACCCTGTCTCAATCAGGTCAGAATGTTTTTTACCCTTTGGTGCGGGATGGAATTGTCCTACGCCAGAAGAAATTCGTACTTTGATGCAGCTCGCAGAGCTAACAGGAAGCAAAGCAGCCACACTGACCGGTCTGAAAGACAGCCGAACCGTCAGGCGCTGGGTTGGGGGGGATACACCCATTCCTTTTTCGGCCTGGGCTATTCTGGTTGAATATGCAGGATTGGGTAAAATCTGGAAGGTGTGAAACGGATTTTAGCTGCTAAAATTGCAATTATAGGACAATATGTCCTATAATATACGTAAAGGTTTGGTAACCCCCTTGAATAAAGCAGGAGGCCGGTATGACCAATGTCGTTAAATTTCCTCGTCAAAAGGGCAGTAAACCGCAGCAAATTCGGGCGGTCGAGGATGTCGCTGGTCCAGCATCAGAAAACACAGTACGTAATATCCTGTATGGCGTCATTGGTGCGGTATACATGGTGCTGGTCATACTCTGGATTCCTGTTCGCTTCCTGCTGATCGCGAACGTTGTCATCCAGTTTTTTAAAATGCTGTTTAAATGGAGTGATGGCCCATTTGCTGCAGCCTGGCCGTTCGTGACCAGTTTCCTTGTACTGGCTACTCTCACTTACATTATGGCAACATGGAAACCCAAAGTGTCATAGATAGAATGAATGCGTTGGCATTTCTGATTGTATAATGTCAGTTAATTTCTAATTGTAAATTATAGAGGGTTGAATATGAGTATGGATCTATCTCATCTGGCCGAAATGACACCTTCTGATGAAGCACGATTTTTTACCGTTTTTGATAGACAACTTGGATATGATGCAGGTGAAGAAGCCCGTGCTAATCTTCTTAGTGGCGTACCTATTTATTACGCTGAACGAAATACACCAGAAGGGTGTGTTATAAAAGAATATCCAGATGGTCGTAAGGAACTGGTGAGTTTCATGACTGGTACAGAAAAAGTAGTTGAGGTTAAGCCCTGATGCGTCCTCAACTCTGGGTTATTGCTGGGCCTAATGGTGCAGGAAAATCTACCCTAGTTAAGCGACATATCCTTGGTAAAATAGAGGTTGTTAACCCTGATGATATTGCGCGGGAACAAGGTATAAGCAATCGAAAGGCAGGAGAGCAGGCACTTTTTCTGCGCACGGAAAATCTCAAAAATAGATGTACTTTCGCTGTAGAAACGACACTCACAGGAATGGGGGAGATTAAGTTAATGCAGCTTGCTGCGACTGCAGGTTACAAAATTAATTTAATCTATGTGGGGGTAAAAGATGTAGGAATGTCAGTAGCTCGCGTTAACCAGCGTGTAAGCCTTGGTGGTCATAATGTGCCTGTTGATGATCTTTTCAGACGATACGAGCGTTCTGTAACCAACCTACCTAAAGCTATGGCCGTGGCTGACCGGGTATGGGTATTTGATAACAGTTATAACAGACGGCGATTACTTTTCCGCACAGAACAAGATAAAACAAAGTTCATTTCTAATGATTTGCCTGATTGGTTTAAAAAAGTCGCTGGGACAGAGATTGAGCAGGCCAGAATGAAAAAGAAGAAATTAAGTCGTTAGTTAAATGTCTAAGGATAAACCGGCTATAAGCCGGTTTTTTTTTGATAATCTCTTTTACACACACTTGTGTTTAGCTAAATATTTTATTTAACTAAACATAAGTACGTTATAATAAAAATTTTATTCGTAGGGGTAGTGCCAGTGGAACGGGAAGCACGAGAGTTTATTAACATATTGTTTTTATTGAAATTAATATCTTTTAAACGTCATCTTAGATGAAACGTGAGTAGTTTTTCTGTTTCTTTATATCGAAAAAAATTGTATTTTAGCAGCTAAAATTATTGACCTGTACACATGGTTTAGCTAAACTTTGTTTGCGGTGTCATTAAGGCGTCTAATTAAAGGCGTTGAACCGGGAAGTAAATTTATGACGACTGTTAATAATAATGATCCGCATGTTGCCAAAACGGGCAATGAAAAAAAACGCCTGACTAATGAGGAATTTGCAAGGGTTACCCGAAACCTGAATGTTGGTAAGCAAACGCTTGATATCGCTTACGGTGTACTGGTTAAAGGTAAGCCGCAGAAATATTTTGTTGAAACGCTGGATATTTCCCGCGGGGCTGTATCTCAGGCAGTTAACAGAGTGTGGGATGCCTATAAACAAGAAGTACCTGACGGCTTTGTGCGTATTGAAGTCGTGTTACCGGAGCGGCAGGCTTTCATTGTTAAAAAGTGGGCTGACGAGGCAAAACGTAAACAGGAAGAATAGCGATGGCTATGAAAGTATTGGTTACAGCAAATCAAAAAGGTGGAGTTGGTAAAACTTCCACCTTGGTTCATCTGGCATTTGACTTTTCAGAACGAGGCAAGCGGGTTGCTGTAATCGATATGGATACCCAGGGTAACGCCTCTTTTACCCTGAACCAGTTCTCGTCCGGTATTAAAGCGAATGAAATGTGGGGCGAGATCAAGCCTACTCGAGTGACCCAAATACCAGAGAGCGGTATTTCTCTCATAGAGTCGGATATTCAACTAGCAAACGTGGAAAAATTAAATCTGTCGGAAATGGTCAAACAGTTCCGCCATAACCTGCAGCAACTGGCTAACAGTGGGTTTGATGTCTGCTTGATTGATACCGCACCTACCGTTAACAATGCGCTTATCGTTGCCCTAGCTAGCGCTGATTTTGTGGTATGTCCTATTGAGCTTGAGGTGTACTCAATTCAGGGGATTAAAAAGATGCTGACTACATTTACCCAGGTGAAACGCAAGATGAACAGCAAGCTGGAATTTATTGGTATGGTTCCAAGTAAGGTTGATGGCCGCAATCCTCGCCATGTAAACCACTTGCAGGAGTTACAGGCGGCCTACCCTTCGCTAATTGTTCCTGTGTCTGTCGGGTTGCGAAGCAGCATTGCTGATGCACTGGCTTCACATGTCCCTGTTTGGAAAATTAAGAAGACAGCAGCACGTAAAGCTAGCCAGGAAATGAGAGCACTGGCCGATCATGTTTTTACTAAAATGGAGATTGCATAATGACTAAAAAGAATTCTTCCGGCCTTGGCCTTGATACTGTTGGTGATCTCTCCGACTTTCTTGATGCGTCTGCAGGTGCTGATGGTAAACCACTTATGCTGGATATTGATGCAATTGATCCAGATCCTGAACAACCACGTAAGCAGGACAATCCTGGATTCTCAGAGGAATCTATTAAGGAACTGGCAGATACAATTAAAGCGCGTGGAGTAAAAATGCCAGTTTCCGTTCGTGAGAACCCGGAGCAGCCAGGACGTTATATTATTAACCATGGTGAACGTCGCTGGCGTGCCAGTAAGGTGGCAGGAAAAAAACAAATTCCGGCTTTTATTGATAATGACTATAGCGACGATGATCAGGTTATTGAGAACATCCAGCGTAATGACCTGACGGCGCGTGAAATTGCTGTACATATTGGCCGCAAATTGGCAGAAGGTGTATCTAAATCTCAGATAGCTAAAAGACTTGGCAAGTCGCCAGCATTCGTCACTCAACATGCAGCGTTGCTGGACTTACCTGATTGTATCGCGGATGCTTTCAATAAAGGATCAATTCGAGATGTTACCGTAGTTAATGAATTGGTGACTGCCTACAAGCAAGACCCAGAAGAAGTTAAAAAATTGCTTGAAGAGAACGAGGGGGAAGACATTACCCGTAGTGCAGTGAAAGTTTTCCGTGAGTTCCTGGACGAAAAAGAATCCAGTAAGCGTGATCCTGATACTATTGATGCTTTCAATGGTTATGCTGATTCGGAAGCTGTTGAGGATGATACTGACGGTCACGATGATAACGATGTAACCGATAAGGTTCGTAAAACGCCAGAAAAGGAAACTGACCCTGATAAATTTAAGAAGGCTATTGTTATCGTAGAGTACCTTGGAGAACAGGGGCGTCTTATCCTTACTAAACGTCCAAGTCAGGAAGGATTTGCCTGGATTAAGTTTGACTCAACAGGGGAAGAAGAAGAGTTAAACCTCGAAAACGTGAAAATTGTTTGCCTTATTGAAGGATAAAAGGTATCTGTTTCCTAACAGAATCCCGCAATCGCGGGATTTTTTTTATTTATATTATTTATTGCGTAATTTTAGCCGCTAAAATGTATAGATGTAGCTAAACAAAATTTAACCTGAGGGCTATGTAAAACAGTTCCGTCAGGGCAGAGAATTAATGGTTCCTGGCGGCTATTCCCTAAAAACGCATCATTACCGGTGATGTTACTTATGAGTAAGGTGACGCAGGGAGAGTTAAGAACCATACTCAACATGCAAAGCAACATTAGGAATGTGCGGCAAAAAACACCAATATCTATATCAGAGTACTGACATCCTTATCAACCTGGCTGGGATGAGGGATTGAGCGTGACACAATAGCGCTTAACTTATCGTGGCTGGAAGAAAGCCCTATCATTGGTCCTTTCGACAAACAGCGCCTGAAAGAAGCCCACAAACGCATTTTTAACGGCATTTATCCATAGGGCCGGAGAATACCTGGATGATGGTTAAAGAGTAGTTGGGTAATCAGTTGCCGATTCAACTTAAAAATAGCAGTTAGCCCTATCCCAATACAGACGGTTGATGATAACACTAGGAGTAACACCGACATGAGCAAACAGCGTGTTCTTGTCATGAACGGCCAGCGAGTGCTGCAAAGCGAAGAAGCTGGAAAATGGAAAAATGACAATGTTGATAGAGCGGGCAGCATAAAGCCAGGCATTTACCCGCTTTATCTGTCCAAGGGGCCGGATAAAGCCAGCTCTTATAATGGGCCGATTTTACACGCAGATAAGCAATCAGTATATCAGCAGGTAGGTAAGCAGATTTTCAAGCATGATCGCCAAAATTTCGATAAACTGCCAGAAGTAGGTACGGAAAAAAGTATTTCGTATGACCAGACTTCCGGTAAAGCTCAGGTAGCAGCAGCCACAGAGAAGCAGGGCCGGAAGTTCTCCAGATAGCGAATAGCGCAGGAGTCCCGGATGAAGCCAACTACTCCATTTAAAAATCCCGGCGCGGTCCGGGATACCTCCCCCCCCCCTCGTCAGCAGCCTGATATTAC
>OBKG01000203.1_pt1 | contig 36672 bp, 31 predicted proteins | sample 1519741 | NCBI WGS metagenome assembly OBKG01 (sample SAMN00265072, study PRJEB22529) | human gut metagenome
GGCACCTTCAACACGGTCCAGCGAGATGTCCAGGTCAAAAATTTCACCGTCAAAGCGTTTTTTGTCCCGTAACGCTAAAGTTACCGTAACTTTATTCTCAAAATTGCGGATCCCTTTCACAATCAGTTCATAGTTTTGAGTCATTGAATTACTCTCCCCGTGCAGCCTTACGCTTGTCTTCTCTGATTTTGAAGTACAGATTTGTCAGATAAGTCAGGAAGCCCAGAACCAGACTCCCCAGTACACCAATCGCAGCCCACTGTGACGGACTGACCTGATCAAGCCACTGTAAAAACCAGTAGCCAGCACTGCCTGCGGAGGTGCCGTAGGCAATGCCCGTTGAAATTTTGTCCATGGATTTCATAGCCTCACCTCCGCAAATAACGGATGGCGTAGTTTTACACTGAGAAATGAAAGGGATTTGAAAAGAAAAAACCGCAAAAGCGGGCGAAACGATATATACAGTAAGGAAAGCACTCTATCCAACAAACCACCCACAGTTAATCGGAATAAAAGCAGAGTGCTTATGAATGATCGCCTGCCCGAAGGTTAGTATTTCTGCACAGCAATTTTGCAAAAAAAAAGCGATCATTCATAACTTAAACGTCTTTCAGTCACTCAGGGATTTCCCATCATCGCAGACTGAAAGACTCTAACTGGAGCGGGCAGCGGGAATCGAACCCGCATCATCAGCTTGGAAGGCTGAGGTAATAGCCATTATACGATGCCCGCATATGGTGCCGACTACCGGAATCGAACTGGTGACCTACTGATTACAAGTCAGTTGCTCTACCTACTGAGCTAAGTCGGCACTGGACCGCCACCGGGGACTCGAACCTCGCACACTCAACTTAAAGGGTTGACGCTCTTTCCTGATGAGCTAGTGGCGGTTGGTGGCCCTTGCTGGATTTGAACCAGCAACCTGGCGATTATGAGTCGCTCGCTCTCACCACTGAGCTAAAGGGCCGGGCGCGAAATAATACATATGCCAGTTCAGCTCTGCAATACCCCACACACACCTGATTCAATCCTGTATCTGCTTCATACATGGTAAAAAGTATGAGCAGCCAACAAAAAGTTACTCAGGCAATATTAACGTACTCTGACTACATTAATTTTGAAGTCATCAATCTGCCCGCTATTAAGTATAACGAATGTAGAACTCCCATTACTGTACGATTCCGACAATATCAGCCGATCATCATAGCGTGCAAGAACGTAATACCAGACACTCTCATAGCGAATCATCTGATATTCATTCTTAAACTGGGGCTTGTACCAACCGGCAATAAGTGAAAATCCCCAGAAATAGATCATGAACCCAGCCATCATACACTCAATCCAGTGATGGCGAATAAAAGACATGTCCGAAAAAAATTTTACTGAAATAAGTCTTCTTCCTGACCTGACAAAAAACGTAATTATTAAGGCAGCAATAACGCATAAAACCAGTGCATCTGGCGCAACGCGTCGATGAATTACTGAAAACTCCAGAGCAGGCGGAACAAAAAGCAATAATATCGCCAGAAAAAGTCTGATAAAACTCAGATCCTGCACATTATTTTTTTGTTTGATCCCCAGGAAGAAAAAAACACCTGTTCCCCATCCAATCAGGAATATAACAATGACTGTAACAGCATAAAAAAGGCTCCGGGCCACATCATCGACACCAGCCCCAACAACCCACCATGGGAAACCATAGTAAAAGGAAGTTCCCCAGCCATAGAAGTAAGCGCTCCCCCACCCAAGACAGCCCATATAAGCAACAAAAAGTGAAGAGTGCCTGAGCAGAGTACTGTCATCCATAGCAACACCATTAACAACCCAAAAACATAACAACACATTGCATAACAAATGAAGCTCCATTTAGTCAAGAAGCTTCATAGCAGGAAAAACTCATAGCACAATCGCCATCACATTTAATGTTCTGTGTCTTTTTCGGGTATAAAAAACCCGCTCGGCGGCGGGTTGTGCTTGCTTTTGCCATCACGTACAAAATCGGCAAAATATCAGATTTGCATGAAATATATGCCTTTCAATCTACTTTTGCAACACTTTGCTTTGAAAATGCCGCCTTTTGTATTGAACGTATTCTCATTACAAACAATAAAGCCTCACTATCCAGTCGGTGAAAAATGTGTTTCATTGCAACCCAGTGACGAGTAAATGTTTTGGACCAGTTTTTAGTTGTCACTCCCGCCAGTAATGCCAGCTCCTGGTATTCATAACCTTCCCCACCAAAAAGTTCTGCTTTTACTGCCTGCGCCGCCAGCCAGATTAATTTTTTCAGGCGTTCCTGCGTTTTCCCTGCAATTTTTCTGGTACCGGATTGAGTATTAAATTCATTCCACGCCCACTGTGTTATCGCGATCTGATATTCCCAACAAATACTCCCGCTGTAACACCACAACAACCAGGCTTTATGATGTTCTTCAAGAGACAGAACAGCCCGCCGCCACGATGATGTCGAAAACTCAACCGGACTGACCAGAGGAATTGACGTCCCCTTCGCCAGCGATTGCTTTCCCGGGATTGGTGGATTATCCCGCGTTATCATTTTTCCAGTCACTTCATCGCGGTACCGGATTTTTTTTCGCCTGTAACGCCCTGTATCGAACATGGCATTCTCTTGCCAGGCTTCAAGCTGACCTTTTGTTGCCCCACTCAAATCAGCGGTGGCGATAATGAGCTGCTCACGCACAAACTGTAAATACTGGTTATTCATGCGCACTCCAGTTCTGTGATTTTTATCCCCAGCCGCCCACCAGGAACGAGCTGACCGCGCACAATATTGATTTCATCAAACTGCTCGTCGTCTATAAGTAGTCCGGCATGCGTCAGCGCATCCAGTGGTGCCTTCAGGATATTGTCCAGGTCGCGGCGGCGCTTATCCGGTGGCTCTGCAATAATCTTTATCGCCAGCCTTCCGGACAGGCTTAATTTCAGCCGCTGCTGGCGAACAATTAGCGCCACATCACGGCGATAACGCTTTCCAGCTTCCGAGATGAAATACGTATTGCCATGACGTCGCCAGTAGGTATTCACCGTCGGCGGGTAAGGCAAAACAAATTCTATGCGTTCAGTCATTCATGCTTTCCACTTCAGGACACCCGAATTTCTCGCGTGCATTAAAAAACGAATCAGCAACAACAGCTGGCTGCCGTGTTTTTCTTCAAAATCTTTTACCCCGGCGTGCAGTTCGTTATGACATTTACGGCACAGCGGAATAACAAACAAATCATCAGCCTTTGTTCCCATCCCTCCCAGTCCATGACCAATGATGTGATGCGGATCATCTGCCTGATTACCGCACGTCATGCATTTCTGCGTTTTTACCCAACGCGTGTATACAGGCATCTCTTCCCGTTGTGGTTTCTGGCGCTGGAGATACTGAGCCGGTGACTCCGGATCAACGGCAATGCTGACCACCGTCTTTTCCTGTGGCGGGTTTTGCTGGTGGGCGTGAGGCAGCGGCGCAAGATTTTTTGTGCGCTGCTTCAGTATGCTGGTGGCGGTCTGCTCTCCCGGTACGATGTCGCTTTCACGGTACATTGAGCGGATTTTTTCCGCACGCAACCCCAGCGAACGACGTAATACCGCTTCCGGTAGCGCGTCCGCCACCTGATTGCGGACCGCCCACCAGGATAATTCAGCCAAAGATAATTCACGCTCCTGCGTACCGCTTATTGCGTGACCGATGACGTCAATCATCCATGCTGACAGGTTTTGATGAGCAAGTTGCTCGAGTGATTCGGATGTCTGGTCACGCAGCTGGTTGTCGCAGTGCCAGCACAACACCATTGCGCCGGTACCATAACGGTGAATGACGGTTTCGCTGTGATGATAATCGCCGTGTGGCCACTGGCAGGATTTAATATGGCGCAACAGCCAGTCAGACAATGCACCAGCACCACCAGCAGCACGAATCACCCGTGCGTTACTGAAAAACGGCAGCAATGTTTTGTCTTCCACCAGCGGCTGGCGAACGGCAGGAACGACCCCGGACGGCAGATTACGCATGCTTTTCGGTTCCGGCTCCACCAATACCCGGGTATTGTGGAATACCGGCATGGATTCACGGCCCGGCTTAACGATCACCAGCCCGAGTTCCGGTACCAGAACAGGTCGAAGTAATACCCGCACGTTACCTCCAGATGCGTTGCTGGAATGTGCGAGACGGACGCGGTGGGCGTTCAGAGTAAGGAAGCCTGACGGAGATTATCCAGTGACGATAATCGAGGCTGAGGGCTTTCTTAATCTCGTATCCGTGTCTGCGGTAGCACTGAATTAGCCACTCGGCCTGTTCTTCAGTGCATGGGTCATGCTGGAACCAGTCAGATTTGAAAGTGCGGGAACGCCGCCCGTGCCTGCTGGCAAAGACGGCAGAATCATCAGAATTGTGTAATTTGGTATCGTGCGCCATCGGTTGTCTCTGCTGGCGCAGCAGGTGCCAGTTGTTCAGGCTGGCGTGCGAATTGTAAACCAGAATGCCAGGAAAAAACAAAACCCGCCGAAGCGGGTATGCTAAAACAAACTGAAAGTAATATACCGGACTTGTAAAGGAACGATAGAATAATTATTGGATTAAACCCTGACTCAATCCAGATTTCATAGGCAACAACTACGGACTAATCATCACAGTCATGTTTGATAGGCTTAGTCCACATTGGGTGAGGGTTTACGGCGTTTTCACTAATAATTTATCGTCCAAGCTATACACTACTGCCCTGTTTTAACGAAGTTTTTAAAGGAAACAACTGCCTGATAGGGGTTTGGTTGACAGCCAAACATATTATCGCAAAAAGGCTTGATGAAAATTCTTGAGGATCCATCTTCATTTGGCATTTTACTCACTTGATAAGCGAGGAATGGACTATTTGGAGAGGGATTATAAGTGGAAATTAGCGTGTCTGTCGCCGTTTGAATTTTCCATGAGGAATTATTAGCCAACCAGAATTGCGCTCGTTTCCAATAAAAGTCACATTGCTTTTCATCATTACATGTTAGTGGCTTCATTGCTTCTGCTTTCAACGCTGGATCGACCTTTGCTGCACACCCTCCCAACATTACTGTTGCAATCATTACACCTGCGACTAAAACAAGTTTCTTCATCTCCCTGCCCCATCAATAAAAGTTCGGTTCTCTAATAACTAGAGTTAATCAACGGAAAAAACGCCGAAGCGGGTTAAGTGTGGGTGCATTGAGGATGCCTGACTCATCAGAGGTGGCGAGGGATTTCTCCCCCGCCAGGTCTCTTACTCCTCAGGTTCGTAAGCTGTGAAGACAGCGACCTCCGTCTGGCCGGTTCGGATTCGTACCTCGCAGAGGTCTTTCCTCGTTACCAGTGCCGTCACTATGACGGTTAAACAGATGACGATCAGGGCGATTAGCATCGCCTTTTGCTGCTTCATAGCCTGCTTCTCCTTGCCTTTCGGCACGTAAGAGGCTAACCTACATGTGTTCAGCATGGATTGAGCCTCAGATTAATGTTAAGCGTCTTGCGGGACGCGTAATGTTAACTGGGGCTTTTCTCTATCTGCCGTTGGTGTTCATGCCCGAGGCAGATAGCCTCAAGCACCCGCAGCAATTCTACTTAACTCACGTCACCTCGCCAATATAAAATCAATCAGAGAGGTGATTCATAAGAACGATAACAAGACAATAAATTGCCATTACTGCCGCAATAGCCAGCGCACATTTCAGAACCAGCACGATGACCTCCCATATTTGACGTACACACGCATGATTCAATATGTAGCAACCTATTTCTTGCTTCAATATAAAATCAGGTATTGTTGTACAACTATTTAACTAACTCCCTATCCCCACATCTCAGGCGCTCAACGTCTGTGTGCGGGGCGTTTTTTAATACCTTCCCCCCAGCGGCAAATCGAATACACCACCAGCGCCACCGCCATTGCAATTCCTACCGTTGTGAATGCTTCAGGCCAGGTCATCGCAAAACATCCTCCGCGCTTATCAGTTCGTTCCGCTTCAGGTAGTCCATCGCCTTCTCCGGTAATTTGCAGTCTGGATTAGCTTTTTTCAGTTGACTGACCAGTCGTTTAACCCACATTGTTAATTCGCCAACTTGGTTACTGGATGCTAATGGATTGTCGGCTTTACCCAGAATGACAGCACAGCAGGCCTCTTTGAGAACCCAATCAACAGCATCTTTCCATACTCCTGTTTCGACTGGTGGATTCTCACGCTTTACCTGTTCATAAAAGCGCACGGCTTTAACCAGTCCTTCTGATATCACCGGGGCTGGCGGGGTAGTGAATAAGGCCTGAATCTCATAGCTCGGCCTGTCGTTGCAATCCTCTTTTGTCGGTACATATTTCCAGTCACCAACCCACATCTTCTCCTGAAAGTCCGTAACGCCCTTTTTCACATAGCGATATCGCCATGCAACTGGTTTTTCCTGCCCTACCGTTTCATGCCCTTCCTGATAATTAATCTCGCTCATTCATCGCCCCACTCATCACAATATGCTTCGACAGGTGTTTTTCCTGCTTCGTAGTCATCACGCCAGGCTTCAGCATCAGCAGCACTTCCACCACGTAACTCTGCATAATCCATTAACAGTTCATGCCATTCTTCAAAACTGACATTGTATTTAGTTGAACCAAAATCAGCCATTTTGTTCTTCCTCCTCGTCTTTTATTTCGTGATATGAGTAATTGCAGTAGTTAAAGAAAATTTCTTTTGCTTCGTCATGAATTTCATCTGGTGTTGCGTCATCGTCCACTTCGAATACATCCTCAAAATCTCCACCAGCTATTCCTGTTTCAATAATTATTTTGAACTTTCGCATTTCACTACCGCCCTTTCGGGCGGCCTCCTGATGATTTGAGGGTACAGAAATCCCTCCGGTTAAGGATTAAATTTTATTTACAGAACTGAATTTAATTATTCAGATATACGTATCTGTAACCTTACGAACCTACTCACTGGATGCCTATTTCATAAAAATAATCCAGTGGGTTTTATCGTTTTTTCCTGTTCGTTGACCGATAACAGGTTTTCTGTCGGTCAGTATCAATATCTGGCGAACAGGTATTTGCGTTTCATTCCATTTAAAAATCAGAACGCCGGATGGACGCAACACACGAAAGGCTTCTTTAAATCCCTGCCGCAAATCATCACGCCAGGTATCTTTATTCAGCCGTCCATATTTCTTTCCCATCCAGGCGTTATCACCAACACGCTCAAGATGCGGAGGGTCGAATATAACCATCGAAAAAGATGCGTCTGCAAATGGTAGTGCACGAAAATCAGCTATCAGATCAGGACTGATAATCAGGCGTCGTCCATCACACAATGTGTGCTCTTCCTTTCTGATATCGCTAAATATCGCCCGGTCGTCATTCTTATCGAACCAGAACATGCGACTGCCACAGCACATATCAAGAATGGTTGCCGGTGCACTCACTGCGCTACCTCCGGAAAATTACCCTGATAGAAAGCCAGTACACGCTGCATAGCTTCGCTCTTCCGGCACTCGCGACAGATTATATTCAGACGCCCGTCATATCGGCGTATTTCTCCGTCTGGTAATGACCAGATAAGGTCAGGATCAACCACAACCGTTTTTTTCACCTTTGCCCTGGATAGTTTTTTGCGGGCGTTTTGCCAGTCCTTACGGGCCTGTTCAGACGGAAATAACCCGTAACCAGAGTTGTATACATCGCCACTGGCAACCAGCTCTCTGGCCAGAACGCTCATCAGATATCTTGTTGCCCCAGTTTTAGCTTCCAGTTGTCGTAACGTCTCGCGCCCACTCTGGCGTACGAGTTCAAGAACCTGCCCTTTAATTTTTTCCCGCTCTTCTTGTGTAAAAACTTTTGCCACAAGCCCTCCTGAAAATTACCTCATGACCAGAAATTAACACTTACCCCCTGAAGCCCGGCGGAATTTCGTTATCCGGTTCAGAAATATGATTCACACAACGCTGGTTGTTCGTGCCGCTTACCGGGAGCAACCAGGGGTTCTCAAAATTCCGGTCCGGTCCAAAAAACGTCGTCGCTCGCTGAACAAATTCCGTTCCCGTTTTCCCGGTAGCCGCCAAGTATCTTGCGTAACGCCTCACGCCATCCAGCATGGCCTCTGGTGGCACCCCCTCGCGTAATCTGGCCTTCCAGGCACTGAAAGCGGATTTCTTCGGGTTTGCTCCGGCACGCAACGGGTACTCCCGCCAGACCTGTTCGAACACATCCGGATAATCCACTCGTCCCACAGACTGCCCGGTGTTTTCCGGGACTACCCGATCGGCTTCCCGCTGAATGGCGGAATCGGCTTCAGGCTGCTGCAGTTGGTGTGATTGCTCCGGCCTTGCGGTCATCACCTGCTGCACAGCGCCCGAATCGGCTTTCAGCGCATACGCTGAATCGGCTTCCGGTGTCGTGCCTGCTGGCTGACCAAGATTGACGGTCTGAACATCCCCTGCCTGGTTCGTGGCGTTTTTTACGCCATGGACCATAGTGTTTTGATCTTCTTGATCTGTATCTTTATCTGTATCTTTATCTGTCGTGACTCGTCGTGACATGTGCGTGACATTTCGTGACGCGCCGTGACAATCGCCATTTTGTTCCCGCTTTCTTTCCCTCTCTCGCTGCGCCCTCTTGCGCTCTGCAGGAGATTTTGCGGTTTGCGAAATATTGCCGTTGTCCTCTTTAAGCACCTGGCGTTTTTCCCATCCAGTGATTAAATCACCATCAAGTACCCGCCCCTGCATCGTCTGCAAAATTGAATCAATTACCTCTTCTGTCACGTCGAGCGCACTTGCCAAATCTTCTGTCGTGACATCAATGTGACCTCGCGTGACATTTCGTGACGCGCTCACCAGGAGGTGGATATACACTGCCATCACTGTTGCAATTGGCTGCCCTGACACCCTGGCAATTGTTCGCCACTTAGGGTCATTTGGCATGTCATGCCATAATCTGAGCCAAGCGTTAGCCATACTCACCTCTTCTGATACCGAATCTTTTTACTCACGAGTTGCCGGAAGCGATTCGATATGGCTATTGTCAGTCAATGTACTGCCACAGCATTTCCTGCCGGGCCACCACGGTTCATCTGATTGAAACCGGCGATTGCCACTGCGACAAAATCATCAGCGTCTCTCACCAATCGCTCCCGCGTCTCCACCAGCTCCCGAAAATAAGCTGAACTGTGGCTGCGCATTCTGGCCACCAGCAAAGGTGGCATTGCCTTTTCGATCGCTGGTAACAACGCCTGAATTTTTTCAACTGCATCAGGGGTGTCTTTCTCTACCCAGCGGAAAATTTTCTGGGTATTGCGAGCCAGGGCTTCCGGATGGCTGTCGTCATACAGTTCAGGAAACGTCATACCCAACTCAAAATAAGCCTGGGTTATTCCAGCTGCTGGAACTTTTTCGCCATCAGGACGCGCCCAGGCATTCATCGCCATGCGGATGTGTTCATGCTTGATTTTCATGAATCCCCCCTTGGTTAGAAGGCGGATTATGATCAGAACCGGGAATGACAACCGTCGGTATGTGTAACTCATATTTGAGCGCCCCGGCAGTGACTGCCTGAATTAGCAACGCCCATTTCCACGGAACCTCTTCCCCCCACATGCTGACTGTGGTTTTTGACGTTCCTAGAGCTGCGGCTGTTTTAACAACTCCGCCAAAATAGCCTAATACTTCTGATTTTTTCATGAGTCGCTCCATAAAACTGAACGCCAAAAGTTTAATAATCAAAACCAAAGAAAGTCAAGAAACAAAACCATCTGTGTTTTAAAATCAAAACATGAGCAAGCAAACAATATCTGAACGCATAACCCAACGTATGCATGCGCTAAACCTGAAAGGCAAAGACCTTGTCAATGCCACTGGCGCATCAAAAGGCTCCGTAAGTCAATGGATGAACGGTGGAGGAGCGCCGTCCTCGCGTTACATAAGTTCACTGGCAAAGGTATTGAAAGTAAACGAAAATTGGCTTCTTAATGGAGGAGAGTTAAATACAGGTGATTCGCTTGATCTATCTTTACCGCCGATAAAAACGGTTCCGCTACTATCACTTCAGCAGGCAGCAAGCTGGAGTGATTATATGAAAAATTCCTCAATAACCTCTTGTGTGCAGCTTGTCGGAGAAATCCCGGCCAATACCTTTGCAGTTGTTCTAGAGAGTGACAGTATGTCAACATCTGGTGGGGGAGTTTCCATCCCAAATGGTTCAACAGTTTTTGTTGATCCCGATCGAACCGTACAACCAGGAAATATTGTCCTTGCCTTACCCAAAGGGACCACAACACCTGTCATTCGTAAACTGGAGATAGAAGGGCCGGATATTCTTTTAGTCCCCACGAATCCTCGCTACCCTTCAATTATGCTGGATGATCTATCTTGCATATTGGGCGTATGCTTTAAAATTCAACAAGATATTTAACCAACCTCATCTATTTGATTAACTGTATGCCATCGTGGCGATGGCTTAACAGCTGCCTGCTTAAAATGTTTTGATAAAAAAACATTGACCTGAAAAGTTCATTTTTCTAAACTTCATTCATTCCCTCACCCCACCCCACAGAATGCAGGGCAATACTTCGAGTTACCAGGCAGTGGTCAGGGGTTAAGTAGCCAGCCCGAGGCGTAAGAACATGACGGCAGGGTTCAACTTTAATAACTATGCAGCAGGTTTTTGTTCCGCTACCCCGGCGTTAAGGGGAAATGAGGTCAACATGGATACTATCGATCTTGGCAACAACGAATCTCTGGTGTACGGCGTGTTTCCCAACCAGGACGGCACATTCACCGCGATGACGTATACCAAAAGCAAAACGTTTAAAACCGAAAATGGTGCCCGTCGCTGGCTGGAAAGAAACTCAGGTGAGTGATATGGATTTCGACACAATCATGGAAAAGGCTTACGAAGAATACTTCGAAGGCCTTGCCGAAGGCGAAGAAGCTCTCAGCTTCAGTGAGTTTAAACAGGCGCTTTCCAGCTCGGCAAAATCTAACGGCTGATAAGCGAAGCAGCACCGCGAGGAATCAGTATGCAGAAACGAGAACCCGTCATCATCGCGCCAGACTATACCGATGATGAACTTTATGAGTGGATGCGCCAGAAAATTAATGCAGCGCAGGATCTGAAATGGGCCAATGAAGCCAGGGCTAAGCAGGCTGAAAATCTGTCCGCTCTGGAGCAGGATATCACCAATCTGGAAAAAGCAGCGGCATTAAGCATTGCCAGAATGATTACATACCCGCGTTAATAGCTAACCAACGAAGCTAAGGTTGGTAATTAAGGAGTTCTCCACGGGTGAGGTGGAGTGCGTGCGCCGGACACGGGTGAGCATCCGGCACTGACAGTTTACTGAAAGGATATTTCCATGAAAAGTCAGACCATAACGCGAAAGCGCACGGCGAAGTTCGTCTCACTGTACGGTGTCGTTAAATTTAATTCGACCGTGCGCTTCCGGTTGTGGCAACCCGCGAAATGGCGCGGCGGTAAGTATGGCGGGGTTATTCCTTCCCCGTTGAGGACACCGGGTTGTCAGGTTGACCATACGCTTAAGTGACAACCCCGCTGCAACGCCCTCTGTTATCAATTTTCTGGTGACGTTTGGCGGTATCAGTTTTACTCCGTGACTGCTCTGCCGCCCTTTTTAAAGTGAATTTTGTGATGCGGTGAATGCGGCTAAGCGCACGCGGAACAGTTAAAACCAAAAACAGTGTTATGGGTGGATTCTCTGTATCCGGCGTTAATTGTTAACTGGTTAACGTCACCTGGAGGCACCAGGCACCGCATCACAAAACTCATTGTTGAGGGCGCGATAATGAAAACGTTATTACCAAACGTTAATACGTCTGAAGGTTGTTTTGAAATTGGTGTCACTATCAGTAATCCTGTATTTACTGAAGATGCCATTAACAAAAGAAAACACGAACGGGAGTTATTAAATAAAGTATGCATTGTTTCAATGCTGGCCCGTTTACGTCTGATGCCAAAAGGATGTGCACAATGAATCCAGTATTTGCACTTATTCTGACGGTTTTTCTTGTTTCCGGAGAGCCAGTTGATATTGCAGTCAGTGTTCACAGAACAATGCAGGAATGTATGGCAGCAGCAACCGAACAGAAAATTCCAGGCAACTGTTATCCGGTCGATAAAGTTATTCACCAGGATAATAACGAAATCCCGGCAGGATTTTAAAACAGCACCGTAATAAATATCCAGTTTCATTCTTATATGTCAGCAATGGCAGAGATTTGTTCACACTTAAATCTGTGATGAGGTTTACCAATAATGAGCACTGATAAAGAAGAATTTGCACTATATTGCGAAGCAAAAAATGACAAAGTAAGAAAACGCCTAGGAATTAAAGGTGGTTTTTACTGGACTACAGCAAAAAAATTATCTGTTGCAATCTCCCGCTGCATTACCGCAATGGATGACAACGATTATGATGAAGACGACTTTAAAAAACCCGTCCGCGTCAATTTGCCCGTTGTTGACGACCTTCCGCCAGAAGGCGTGTTTGATACTGAATTCTGCAACCGCTATGAAAAAGGCGGGAAAGATGGCATCACAATGACATTTATCGGCCCTTCCCCCTCTGTTCAGGACAAACCAGCCAGCACTGACAATACCAACATCAACGGCGAAGACATGACTGAGATTGAGGAGAGCATGCTTCTGCCTGTCTCCGGTCAGGAACTGCCCATTCGTTGGCTTGCTCAACACGGCAGCGAAAAACCAGTAACGCACGTTTCACGCGACGAACTCCAGGCATTACACATTGCACGGGCTGAAGAACTACCGGCTGTTACTGCCCTGGCTATTTCGCATAAAACCAGTCTGCTCGACTCGCTGGAGATTCGCGACCTCCACAAACTGGTTCGTGACACTGACAAAGTTTTCCCTAATCCTGGTAATTCAGACCTGGGACTAATAACTGCTTTTTTCGAAGCATACCTGGACGCTGACTACACTGATCGGGGTCTGCTGACAAAAGAGTGGATGAAAGGAAATCGTGTTTCACGCATCACCCGCACGGCTTCCGGTGCTAATGCTGGCGGTGGGAACAAAACCGATCGCAATCCGAATTTAGTACACACCCTCGACACACTGGATGTGGAGATTGCAGCAGCCACACTTCCGATGGATTTTAATATTTATGAAATTCCGGGCAGCGTTTATCGTCGCGCAAAAGAAGTAGTCCTGAACAAAGAAAGTCCGTTCAAAGAATGGTCCGCAGCACTTCGTGCAACCCCGGGTATTCTGGACTATTCCCGCGCCGCTATTTTTGCACTTATCCGAAGCGCACACCCTGAATTTTATCACTACCCGGGACGCCTTCAGGGGTATATCAACGCCTATTTGACGGAAACTGATCACGAGAACCCCAGCAAGGAAACTCTCACAGCTGCCCGGCATACGCCGGAAAAAGATATCCTGGAAAAAATTAACCGCGAGGTGGTTACTGAGCGTGAAACAGAAGAAGAAAAACCACAACCATCTGACGCAATGGCAGGTGAACAGGCAACAACTGAAACAATGGAACCGGATACAACTGAACATGGCCAGAACGCGCAGTCGCTGGATGCTCAGTCGCAGGTGAGTTCCGCTAACCAAGTAAAAGTCACCGCTGACGAAGTAAACAAAATTATGCAGGCAGCCAATATCAGCCAGCCTGACGCCGATAAGTTACTTGCTGTATCGCGTGGTGAATTTGTTGAGGGGATTAGCGACCCTAATGATCCGAAATGGGTCAAGGGGATCCAGACTCGCGATTCTGTGAACCAGAACCAGCATGAATCGGAACGGAACGACCAAAAAGCGGAACAAAACAGCCTAAATGCGTTACAAAACGAGCCAGAAACGAAACAATCCGAACCAGTAGCGCAACAGGAACCGGAAAAAGTCTGCACCGCCTGCGGTCAGAGCGGTGGCGGCAACTGCCCTGATTGTGGCGCGGTGATGGGCGACGCAACATACCAGGAAACATTCGATGAAGAGAATCAGGTTGAAGTTCAGGAAAATGATCTGGAGGAAATGGAAGGCGCTGAACATCCACACAAGGAGAACCCTGGCGGCAATCAGCATCACGCCAGCGATAATAAAACTGGCGAGGCGACAGATCCCTTAATTAAGGTGAATGGTCATCATAAGCTCACATCCACCAGCAGAGCGGGGATTCATCTGATGATCGACCTTGAAACCATGGGAAAAAATCCCGATGCCCCGATTATCTCAATAGGCGCAATATTTTTCGATCCACAAACCGGAGATATGGGACCGGAATTTAGCAAGACCATCGATCTGGATACTGCTGGCGGAGTCATTGATCGTGACGTCATTAAATGGTGGCTGAAGCAATCACGTGAAGCGCAGTCTGCCATTATGACCGATGAAATCCCGTTAGATGATGCACTACTGCAATTGCGGGAATTTATCGACGAAAACTCCGGTGAATTTTTTGTTCAGGTCTGGGGTAATGGGGCCAACTTCGACAACGTGATTTTACGCCGTTCATACGAACGACAGGGTATCCCCTGCCCATGGCGCTACTGCAACGATCGCGATGTACGCACAATCGTTGAGCTGGGGAAAGCCATAGACTTCGATGCCAGAACTGCTATCCCATTCGAAGGTGAGCGCCATAATGCACTTGATGACGCTCGTTACCAGGCAAAATACGTTTCAGCTATCTGGCAAAAACTGATCCCGAGTCAGGCTGATTTTTAATGTTCAACCCTAATTGCCGCTAACCGTATATAGTTAGCGGCGGTTATGAGATATAGCTATGAGCAGCTTATTTTTAACCGAAGATGAATTGCTAATATTAACGGGCTGCAAATATGCAAGCCACCAGCGAAAATGGTTAATGGAAAACGGGCTTCCGTTCTATACCAATCGTAGTGGCAAACCGATTGTCAGCCGGGATCTATTTACCTGCAATAAAACTTTACCACCACGCGAGGTAGAGCCGAATTTTGGTGCGATCTGATGGGAAGACGAAGGAAAAATCCTGAACACGAAAAATTACCTCCAAATGTATACCCAAATAAATATAGTTATGTATGGAAACCAACATCCAGAGAATCTGTCACACTAACCGCCATCAAGGATGGTTTAGCTGCTTTATGGAAAAAGTATGAGGAAACTGTAAATAATCGCGATCGTGCAATGACATTCGGTCGCTTGTGGGAAAAATTCCTCGCCAGCGCCTATTACAGTGACCTTAGTCCAAGAACACAAAAAGATTATCTGCAACATCAAAAAAAGTTGCTTGCCGTATTCGGTAAGGTACCAGCGGATTCCATAAAACCAGAACACATCCGTCGATACATGGACAAAAGAGGGGAGCAGAGTAAAACGCAAGCCAACCATGAAAAAAGCAGTATGTCCCGTGTTTACAGTTGGGGGTATGAGCGAGGGTACGTCAAGGCTAACCCATGTGCAGGTGTAAGTAAATTCAAGGCCAAAAACCGCGAACGATATGTAACCGACAAAGAATACCAGGCAGTATTAAGCGTTGCACCTCTTCCTGTTTTTATCGCAATGGAAATTGCCTATCTGTGTGCAGCGAGGGTTTCCGATGTGTTATCGCTGAAATGGGAACAGATTGGAAACGACGGGATATTCATCCAGCAAGGGAAAACCGGAAAAAAACAGATAAAAGCATGGAGTCCACGATTACAGGCAGCGATCGAAAAAGCAAAACAGTTACCAAAATCTGCCTATGTGATCAGCAATCAATACGGCAACCGATATATGTACAAAGGCTTTAACGAAATGTGGGTAGAAGCAAGAAATCGTGCTGGAAAAATTTCAGGTATTTTAACCGACTTCACCTTTCATGATCTGAAGGCGAAAGGAATTTCAGACTATGAAGGAAGCAGCCGGGATAAGCAACTTTTCTCTGGTCACAAAACCGAAGGGCAAGTGCTAATCTATGACAGGAAGGTTAAAGTTTCACCAACACTTGATGTCCCGTTACCTGAAAATATTCCAAGAAAATATTCCAAGTAATTCCAAGTGTGATTTTTGTCACTGACTTAATGATGTGTAAGTGATTGAATTTTGGCGGAGAGAGGGGGATTTGAACCCCCGGTGGAGTTGCCCCCACTCCGGTTTTCGAGACCGGTCCGTTCAGCCGCTCCGGCATCTCTCCGTTCAGATGGTTGCCATGATGCCAGGAAATTTGGCATTTTAACAGTCCCTGTCCGTGCAATTTTGTTCAAGTGACGAGTTTGCGAGCAAAACGATGATTAAGTGGCCCTGGAAAGTACAAGAATCAGCACATCAAACTGCCCTTCCCTGGCAGGAAGCACTATCGATCCCCCTTTTAACGTGTCTGACAGAACAGGAACAAAGCAAATTGGTCGCTATTGCCGAACGTTTTTTACAGCAAAAACGGCTTGTTCCTTTACAGGGCTTTGAGCTGAATTCATTAAGAAGCTGCCGGATAGCACTTCTATTTTGCCTGCCCGTTCTGGAGTTAGGACTGGAATGGCTGGATGGTTTTCATGAAATCTTAATTTATCCTGCGCCATTTGTGGTCGATGATGAATGGGAAGACGATATCGGTCTGGTGCATAACCAACGTATTGTTCAGTCAGGTCAGAGCTGGCAGCAAGGGCCTATCGTTTTGAACTGGTTGGATATACAAGATTCTTTTGATGCTTCTGGTTTTAACCTGATTATTCATGAAGTCGCTCATAAGCTGGACACCCGTAACGGCGATCGCGCCAGCGGAGTTCCCTTTATTTCGTTGCGTGAGGTTGCTGGCTGGGAACACGATCTTCATGCTGCAATGAACAACATTCAGGAAGAAATCGAATTAGTTGGTGAGAATGCGGCGAGCATTGATGCTTATGCTGCCAGTGATCCTGCTGAATGTTTTGCCGTACTTTCTGAATATTTCTTTAGCGCCCCAGAACTTTTTGCTCCTCGTTTCCCTTCATTGTGGCAACGTTTCTGTCAATTTTATCAACAAGATCCTTTGCAGAGACTGCATCACGCTAATGATACAGACTCGTTTTCGGCGACGAATGTTCATTAATTAACAACTTTGCAGATTAATTAACCAATTGAAATGGCTTATGAAATTTAGTGTTGACAGACAAGGTACCGCTAAGTAATATGCGCCCCGTTCTCACGATTCCTCTGTAGTTCAGTCGGTAGAACGGCGGACTGTTAATCCGTATGTCACTGGTTCGAGTCCAGTCAGAGGAGCCAATTTTCTGTTTTCATGCATCCTTGCGAATCTTTATCTGATGTTGATTCAACAGGTTAGTGTGAAAACTCTTCTCAGTGCATTTTGATTTTACCCTACGCATCGGGAAAAATTGGTGGTCAAATCTGGGGTCAGGTTAGTTCGATAATGGAGTGACCCCCATATGTCCCTTACCAGCGCAAAAATCCGCACCCTCAAGCCTTCTGATAAACCCTTTAAAGTCTCCGATTCTCACGGTCTGTATCTGCGGGTCAAGCCGGGTAGCTCCCGCCACTGGTATCTCAAATACCGTATTAGCGGTAAAGAATCCCGCATTGCGCTGGGTACCTATCCAGCCATCTCCCTGTCTGATGCGCGACAGCAACGTGAAGGTATCCGTAAAATGCTGGCGCTGAATATCAACCCGGTACAGCAGCGGGCTGCTGTACGTGGCTCACGAACACCGGAGAAAGTTTTTAAAAACGTGGCGCTGGCGTGGCATAAAAGTAACAGGAAATGGTCGCAGAACACCGCCGACCGTCTGCTTGCCAGTCTGAACAATCACATCTTTCCGGTCATCGGGAACCTACCTGTATCAGAACTTAAACCCCGTCATTTCATTGACCTGCTGAAAGGGATCGAGGAAAAAGGTCTGCTGGAGGTTGCGTCCCGCACACGGCAGCACCTGAGTAACATAATGCGCCATGCGGTCCATCAGGAGTTAATCGATACGAACCCTGCAGCAAACCTTGGCGGCGTGACCACACCTCCTGTCAGACGGCACTATCCTGCCATGCCGCTGGAGCGGCTGCCTGAACTGCTTGAACGTATTGGGGCATATCATCAGGGCCGTGAACTGACCCGGCATGCCGTTCTGCTGATGCTGCATGTGTTCATTCGCTCCAGTGAACTGCGTTTCGCCCGCTGGTCAGAGATTGATTTCACAAACCGAGTCTGGACGATACCCGCGACGCGAGAACCCATTATTGGCGTGCGTTATTCCGGCCGCGGGGCAAAAATGCGAATGCCGCATATCGTCCCCCTCTCAGAACAGTCCATCGCCATTCTGAAACAGATTAAGGATATCACCGGTAATAATGAACTGATCTTCCCCGGCGACCATAACCCGTATAAGCCAATGTGTGAAAACACGGTCAATAAGGCACTGCGGGTGATGGGTTACGACACGAAAAAGGATATCTGCGGTCACGGCTTCCGGGCAATGGCATGCAGTGCGCTGATGGAATCGGGTTTATGGGCAAAGGACGCAGTAGAACGCCAGATGAGTCATCAGGAGCGCAATACCGTGCGCATGGCTTATATTCATAAGGCAGAGCACCTGGAAGCCCGCAAAGCGATGATGCAGTGGTGGTCGGATTATCTGGAAGCATGCCGAGAATCTTATGCACCGCCTTATACAATTGGTAAAAATAAGTTTATCCTATAGTATACTAACGAATCCCACACTCTGGCAAATTACCACCACCTCCACAAGAGGTGGTTCTATATAGACTTTTATCAACTTCATGACGAAAAACACCTATTTTATCCCAAAAGAAGACAATAGAGTCACAGAGGAATCAAAGAGCGACTCAATTGTCTTTGGACAGTCTGGTTGTGAGGTTAGAAAACAGTTACTCCTACACCATTAAATAGGGCGCAATGCTCGCTAATTTCTCCCGGGTTTCTGTCAGTTCGCGTTCCGGCGTAGATTGCGCGATGATTCCCGCCCCCGCCTGTATCCAGCAGCGCTGGCTATCCTGAAATACGGAACGCAGAACTAGCGCCGCATCAAAGCGCGTATCGTCCAGCAGCAGGATTGCGCCGGAATAAAGCTCTCGCGGCGTCTTCTCAATTTGCATAATCGCGTTCAGAGCAACATTTTTAGGGATACCTGAGGCGGTAATCGACGGAAACAGCACGGTAAACGCATCCCAGGCATCCTTGTTTTCCGCAAGCTGACCGCTCACGCCAGACCCCAGATGCTGAACGCTGCCGCGCTGGCGAACCGACATTAAATCTTCAACCACCACGCTGCCCGGCTGGCAAACGGCCTCCAGTTCAGCAATAGCTTCTTTGACAGAAAGGATATGCTCAAGCACCTCTTTACTGTCGTGCAGCAGTTCTGCCTCTTTCGCCTTATTATGCTCCGGGTTTCCCATGCGATCGCGGGTGCCCGCAAGCGGTTCAGTGACCACTTTATTGCCCGTCACTGACATCACCAGTTCCGGGCTAAAGCCCAGCGCTTCGCGTCCTTCCTGACGGAACATAAACGAGCGCACAGGCGTGTTTGCCTGCCGCCCGTATAACAGCGTGGCGGGCATATCAATCCGCGATGGCAGGGGAATGGCGCGCGAGACAATCACTTTGACATACTCGCCACGGCGGATCTCCGCAACGGCGCGCGCAACCTGTTGTTTATATGCCTCACCATTGAGGGCGGTATCCACCGCCAGTGGTGCGTTCTGCGTCGTTGTACCGGCCTCTTTTACCCACTCGCACAAACGTCGGCACCCGTCGGCGGAGTCCGCATAAACGGTGACATTTCCCTTTTCAAAAATAAGTTCTTCACGGGGAACGGTTAACGTCAGCAGCGGCCACTCCCCGGCGTTAAAGGCAATCCCCCGCGCATGCGCCGCAAAGTTGAACCCAACCTGTCCATATACCCGACGTCCTTTCACCTGAGGATGCGCCATAAAACGACGCGCGCAGTCGGCAATGGAATCCACCGCCCATTTTTGCTCCCCGGCATCATCAATAAATGTCGCCTGCGTTCCGTCGGCATTAATGTGCAGCCGTGCCTGGCACCCTTTGCCTAAATACCAACAGGGTTGACGCTCATAGACATAACACTCTTCTTCTGCGAACTGGCGTAAAACGCCAGAAATCGTCGGTAGCCATTGTTCCTCTGGTAACGCCAGATGTAGAAATTCACTGATTTTCATCCCTTACCTCTCTGTGTTATTCGCGGATCAATCAATTGCGCTTGTCATCAGTTCTCTTGCCGAATGCAGCCGGATATAAGCAACCCACGCCGCCAGCAACGTGAATGCCCCGGCAAACAGGAAGCAGGCCGCATAGCCAAAATGTTGAGCAACAACGCCACCGATAACGCCAGCCAGAATGGCGATTGCCGCGTCAGTACATTGAAAGAGGGTGAAGTCGACACCGGCCTGCAAAGGCGATGAAAGCGACATCAGCGTGGCGTAAAGACAGACCAGCGCGCAGGCCAGCGAAATGGACTGGACAATGACCAGACACTGGAGAATCTGCAGCAGCAGATGACCCGGCGCCATCATGAGCGTCATCACCACCGCCAGCAGCGCGATCCCCTGGACGCCATAAGCCGTCAACAGCGCTCTGCCGGGTGAGGTGTATTTCATCAGCAATCCGCCGGCCAGCGTTCCTGCTATGCCCGCTGCAATATTGCCGCCGCTGAACAGCGCGCCCAATGCGGACATGCTCAACCCATGATCCAACAACAGCGGTGCCAGAAGAGGCAGCACAAACCGCATGCCTGAATTCAGCATCAATACCAGCAGTAAGCCCAGGCGCGCCTGCTTCCTCCTTAGCGCATAACCTAACGCCGGAACATGCGGGATAGTCGCTGTTCGCGTCGGCTCCGTAATGCGCCACAGCGGGAGTGACAGCGCCATAATCAGCACCGCCATCATCAGCATGGCGACAGGCCAGCCGGATGCCGCCGACAGCATCAGGAACACCCCGCCGCCGCACATCATTCCCAGATAGCTGCCGCCGACCTGCACGCTGTTTCCCCAGCCGTAACCCGTGCGGGTCAGTTGATCGACACAAAAGCCGTCGCTGGCGATATCAATGGTGGAGGCGACCGTGCCTGCCACCATAAACAGAACAAATAACGCGACGATTTGCGTATCGGGGAATCCCCCTTCTCGCCCAAACCAGCCAATCGCTGCGGCAATAGTCAGGATCGCCGCTAGCGCGACCTGACCACGCAGGATTAACATGCGGGAACGGCGTTCCTGGCTACCGGGCGGAAGCCGCCAGCGCTCGATCCACGGCGCCCAAATAAACTTCAGCGCCCAGGGCAGCATAAACAGGGTTGTCGCACCGGCAAGCGCCAGCGAACCGCCAGCAGCGCGCACCAGCGCGGGTAAGGACTGCATAGACAGCGCCGATACCAGACTCTGCGTCACATAGACGCCGGCAATAGCAAAAATCACCCGCCCGGTCGTCAACGTCAGCGGTTTCACATTCGACTGAACATCACTCATGCACCCACTCTCCAGACGCGGAAACCCCGTCGTCGCGCCACACGCGCGCGGCCATTTGCGCCTGCCACAGCGCCTGATAACGCCCATGATGTGAGAGCAATTGCGCATGAGTACCCTGCTCAACCACCTGTCCCTCTTCCATCACCAGAATGTTTCCGGCCCCGGCGATGGTGGATAAACGGTGAGCGATGATAATCACCGTCCGGTTGTGAACCAGGTTATCGATCGCTTTTTGCACCGCCAGCTCGCTTTCAATATCCAGCGCGGCAGTCGGTTCATCGAGAATGACGACCGGCGCGTTTTTCAATAACGCTCTGGCAATGGAAATCCGCTGGCGCTCGCCGCCCGATAGCTGGCCGCCCATCTCTCCCATTGGCGTCAGCCAGCCTTGCGGAAGACGGGAAATAAACTCAAGGCACTGCGCCGCGCGGGCGGCCTCTTCTACCTCCTGCCGCGTCGCCTGTGGGCGCGCGATACGGATATTCGCCAGCAGCGTGTCATCAAACAGCCAGACATCCTGGAAAACAACAGAAATCAGGCTATTGAGCTGTTCCGGCGTCAGGCGGCGAATATCGACGCCGCCAATAGAAATCTGCCCTTGCTGCGGATCGGCATAGCGCATTAACAGTTTGGTGACCGTAGTTTTGCCTGCGCCGGAGGCACCCACCAGCGCGCTCATACTGGCTGCCGGGAACGTCAAAGAAACATGATTAAGCGCGTGGCCGTCACCTTCTTCGTAGCGATAGCTGACGTTGTCAAAGCGGATATCGTAACGTTCCGGCATCTCGCTTTGCTCTGCGACGGGAAGCGGTGCTATCGCCATAAACTGCTCAATCCGTTGCAGGGCGCTGGCGATCAGTTCCACAACCGAGGTGTAGCTGATAAACATCGCCATCGGTTCTGCGAAGCGCATAATCATCGCGACGGCGGCAATCAAAAAGGCGAGGTTCAGAGTGCCCGTCACTACCCAGACGATCCCGGATAACACCACCACCTGTAGGCCCAACTCCACGACGCTGGCGATCAGCATCGTCGCGCCAGCGCCCTGACGGTGAGTGCGGGTCTGTAAGTTTTCCAGCGCATTGAAATGCGCCAGCAGCGCCCGGCTTTTATCGGCATCGCTGCCGCAGGTGCGCAATACCATCATCCCCTGAGCAAATTCAACGATATCGCCGCTCAGACGCTGGTGCGCTTCCCCCAGCGTCTGCATTTGTCGCCGCATCGCCGGGCGGCGCCAGTAATAAAACGGCACCAGCAGAGGGAAGATCAGCAACATCACCAGCCCCAGCCGCCAGTCTATCCACAATGTCGCCAGCGACGCCGTCAGCGGCGTGACAATGGTGAGCAGCAAAATATTGGCTATCGCAATAACATAATTGAGGTTTTCATCCACGCTGCCCAGCAGCAAGGCGTTCATTTCACCCGCCCTGCCGCGCTGGAGCTTCTCCAGCGGCACGCGGCGTAACTGCTCGCCAAGTCGCAGGCGCAACTCATGGGTGGCCTGCGCCAGATGACCACGGTATTCAAAGCCCAGGCCATACCAGCGTAGCACCAGCGTCACAATTGCGGCGACGCTGAAGGCCATAGCCCAGTTAAGAAGTTGCGGCGCGTCTCCCCGTAACAGCGCATCAATGATCGGATAAAGACAGGCAAAGGCGATCCCCTGCATGAATGCCGCCAGCAACAGCGCCAGCATACTGCGTCGCAGCATCCTGGCCTGACTGCCAACGCTGGAGATAAGCTGGCGCCAGATGACGCGCCAGGCCAGGTTATCCGCAGGATTATTGTCTTTCATTTTCCACCACCTCTTCCTGTGTTCCACCCGGCACCCAATGCTGCGCCTGCTGATAGTGTTGCCAGAGCCGTTGATACAGGCCGCCCTGCGCCAACAGTTGCGTATGGTTCCCCATTTCCCTGAGCTGTCCGTCGGAAAACAGCAATATCACATCGGCCTGAGTCACCATTGAGAGACGATGCGCGACCATGATGACCGTCCGGCCACGCATGGCCGCCGCGAGCGCCTTGATAAGCGCCGCTTCGTTTTCCGGGTCAGCAAACGCCGTCGCCTCATCGAGCACCAGGATGGGGCGATCCTGCAAAAGCGCCCGGGCGATAGTAATGCGCTGCCGCTGGCCGCCGGAGAGAAATACCCCACGTTCCCCGACTCGAGTGTTGTAACCTTCTGGCAGAGCGCTAATAAAATCATGGGCCTGCGCCACTCTGGCCGCCGCTATAACCGCCTCCAGCGGCGTATCCGGCGCGCCCAGACGAATGTTATTGGCTATCGTGTCGGCAAAAAGGAAGTTGTCCTGAAACACAAACGAGAGTTGCTTCATCAGGGTGTCCGTCTGCATATCACGCAGATCCACGCCGCCAATACGGATATGGCCTTTGTCCGGGTCGGCGTAACGCAGCAGCAAGCGCGCCACGGTGCTTTTTCCGGCGCCGCTTGGCCCGACCAGCGCCACAATTTGCCCGGCAGGCACATGAAAGCTCACCTCCTGCAACGCGGCGCCAGTACGCGCTTGCGGATAATGAAAGCTCACCTGCTCAAAGGTAATGCTCGCCTCTTGCGGCTGCTGGTCAGACTGCGGCAGCGATAACTCCGGCATCGCGAGAACCTGATAAATACGCTGAATGCTTAAACGCGTTTGCGCGACCAGGTTATTGAGCATCATCATTGGCATTACGGCTTCGGCCATTCCGCTGCCCAGCAGTAAAACGGCCACCCACGCGATAAAATCGAAACTGCCATAGTGCAACAGGCCGTATCCCGACCAGATCAGGACAAACAGGGTCGGGAGAGGATTCAGAATCGAGAAGGAAAAACGCGCTGAAAAACCGGCTTTGCGATACCAGGTTTTGAGCACATCGACCCACTCTTCAAGGGCGCGTTGATAGCGCAAAAAACTGGTGCTGCCGCTATCAAACGTTCTCACCACGGGCATGGCCTGCACGAACTCAATAACCGCCGCGCTAACCTGCTCGCGCGCCTTATGATAACGCTGAGCCATATCTTCCGAACGCCGGCGGGCGAGCACGAGAACAACCGATCCAAACGCCAGTACCCCCAGCGTCGCGATTGCCAGCCGCCAGTCCAGCCAGAACAAGATAACGATTGTCGCCAGCGGCATGATGATCGCGCGGGCATAGAGCGGCGTGCTGTCGGCCACAAAAATATGTAACGACTTCACGTCATCCAGCATCACTTTCGCCACTGACCCGCTGCCCATTTGCTGTAACACGCCAGGCGGAAGCTGCAATGCTTTACGGGCTAACCTGCTGCGCAGAATGTTCTCCAGATGAAAAGCCGCGTAATGAGAGGTGTTGAACGCCTGTAAGCGCAGAACAAAAGTTAAGACCACGCAGCCGATCACGCCGCCCAGCGGCCAGGCCGGAATAGCGTCAGGCGTCGCGCGAATGTCACGCAGGCTCCACGCCAGAAAAAGGAGCGCCCCCAGGCTGGTTAATGCCGCCAGCCCCGCCAGCGCCATAGCTAAAATAACCTTCCTGCGAACCGGTGTAATCACCTGCCAGAGAGGAAATCGGGACAGCGATTCAGTATTGGATGATTGAGATGACATGGGAGTAACTGAATTTCCTGATGAATTTTTACGGACGCCAAAAACGACAATTCAGGGTGGCGTTCTGAGAATTAATGTGAATAATAACCATTATCAATAACTCATCTACCCCATTCGGTTCTATTTATACCCGCATTGGTCTAAGCCACAGGGAGATAACCAGGTCATGATGGAGTCACCGCAAACGCAATCTGAAATCTCTATTCACCAGTTGGTGGTCGGGAAACCTGCAAACGATGGCAATATTCCTGCTCAGTGTGAACTGCTGCGCTGTTCGTTGCAGGAAGGTATGGATATTTTGCTCTGGAGGGGCCATTTTGCGCGGCCTGAGACGTTGCAGCTACACGACGATCTGGGCAGGATTAACTTCTCGTGCATCCTGGAAGGCACATCGCGCTTTGCGATTCAGGGACTCCGGCGCCACACCGACTGGGAGCTTGCGCGCAATCGCCATTACATTACCCATACGCCAGACTGTCGCGGCAGCGCCTCCTATTGTGGCCGATTCGAGAGCATTACCCTCTCCTTCAGCCCTGAAACCCTCGCGCTGTGGGTGCCGGATATTAGCGCGGTCATTAAGAATAAGATCGACTCCCACTGCTGTTGCCAGCAGCAGCGTTGTAATGCTGAAACCCACTTAACGGCTCAGGCCTTGCGTCACGCGCTGATGCGCATGCACGGCGGCTTCAGTCATGAACAAAAGCCGTCGACGCTATGGTTGCAGGGGCAAAGTCTGGTCATGCTCAGTCTGGTGCTGGATGAACATCGCGAAGACGCCAGTTGCCTCTCCTGCCACTTCAACCCGATGGAACGCCAGAAACTGCTGCGGGCGAAGGATCTGCTGCTGGCTGATCTGACGCAAGCGCCGGGCGTCGCGGAGCTGGCCAGAGAGTCCGGTCTGAGCGTTCTCAAAATTAAGCGAGGCTTCCGCGTTCTGTTCAACAACAGCGTCTATGGCCTGTTTCAGGCTGAACGAATGCAGGAAGCCAGAAGACGCCTGGCCAACGGCAATACCTCCGTCATGACGGTGGCGGCCGATCTGGGCTATGCCAACGCCAGCCATTTCTCTGCCGCCTTCCAGAAACAGTTTGGCGTAACTCCTTCGACCTTTAAACGCGGGATGTAACCGGGGTCGCGCCCCCCTAAACTCCTCCCTGACAGAGGCCCGGATACCCCATCCGGGCCTCTGTTCTTTCCGCCTGTTACCAACCCGAAACGGGCATAAATAAACCCGTTTCGGGTAGCATCCAATTGTTAATAATTATTATTCTCATATGAGTAATGCTTTTCGGTAAGACGTGCCATCAGGAGGAAGAATGATTTCTGGCGCACCATCTCAGGATTCGCTGTTACCGGACAACCGCCACGCGGCTGATTACCAACAATTACGCGAGCGGCTCATACAGGAACTGAATTTAACGCCGCAGCAGTTACATGAAGAGAGCAACCTGATCCAGGCCGGCCTGGATTCCATAAGATTGATGAGATGGTTACACTGGTTTCGTAAAAATGGCTACCGCCTTACCCTTCGCGAGCTGTATGCCGCCCCCACGCTGGCGGCATGGAACCAGTTAATGCTCAGCCGGTCGCCGGAGAACGCGGAAGAAGAAACGCCGCCCGACGAATCATCCTGGCCGAACATGACCGAAAGTACCCCCTTCCCATTGACGCCAGTACAGCACGCCTACCTGACGGGCCGCATGCCGGGGCAGACGCTTGGCGGCGTGGGTTGCCACCTGTATCAGGAGTTTGAAGGCCATTGTCTGACGGCGTCGCAGCTGGAGCAGGCCATCACGACCTTGCTGCAACGCCACCCAATGCTGCATATCGCCTTTCGCCCCGACGGGCAGCAGGTCTGGCTACCGCAACCTTACTGGAACGGCGTCACCGTTCATGATTTACGCCATAACGACGCTGAAAGCCGCCAGGCCTATCTGGACGCACTGCGCCAGCGCCTGAGCCACCGTCTTTTACGCGTGGAAATCGGCGAAACGTTTGATTTTCAGCTGACGCTCTTGCCGGACAATCGCCACCGCCTCCATGTCAATATTGACCTGCTGATTATGGATGCCTCCAGCTTTACGCTTTTCTTCGATGAGCTTAACGCCCTGCTGGCCGGAGAATCGCTGCCGGCTATCGACACCCGCTATGATTTCCGCTCGTATTTGCTGCACCAGCAGAAGATCAATCAACCACTGAGAGACGACGCGCGCGCTTACTGGCTGGCGAAAGCATCGACGCTTCCCCCCGCGCCCGTCTTGCCGCTGGCCTGCGAACCCGCCACGCTACGTGAAGTCCGTAATACCCGACGCCGCATGATTGTCCCGGCAACACGCTGGCACGCCTTTAGCAACCGGGCCGGCGAGTATGGCGTGACGCCGACAATGGCACTGGCGACCTGTTTTTCTGCCGTGCTGGCTCGCTGGGGCGGCCTGACGCGTCTGCTGCTTAACATCACCTTATTCGACCGCCAGCCGCTGCACCCGGCGGTTGGCGCGATGCTTGCCGACTTCACCAATATTCTTCTGCTGGATACCGCCTGCGATGGCGATACCGTCAGCAACCTGGCGCGTAAAAACCAGCTCACGTTTACGGAGGACTGGGAGCATCGCCACTGGTCCGGCGTCGAATTACTCCGTGAACTCAAACGCCAGCAGCGCTACCCCCACGGCGCCCCGGTGGTATTTACCAGCAATCTGGGGCGTTCCCTCTACAGCAGCCGCGCAGAATCGCCGTTGGGCGAGCCGGAATGGGGCATCTCGCAAACGCCGCAGGTCTGGATAGATCATCTGGCGTTCGAGCATCACGGCGAGGTCTGGCTACAATGGGACAGCAACGACGCGCTGTTCCCTCCGGCGTTAGTCGAAACATTGTTCGACGCCTACTGCCAGTTGATTAACCAACTCTGCGATGACGAAAGCGCCTGGCAAAAGCCGTTCGCAGATATGATGCCCGCCAGCCAGCGCGCGATACGCGAACGGGTCAACGCCACCGGCGCCCCCATTCCCGAAGGCTTGCTGCATGAAGGCATTTTCCGTATCGCTCTGCAACAGCCGCAGGCGCTGGCGGTAACGGACATGCGTTATCAGTGGAATTATCATGAGCTGACAGACTATGCCCGCCGTTGCGCGGGCAGGTTAATCGAGTGCGGGGTTCAGCCCGGCGATAATGTGGCTATCACGATGTCGAAAGGCGCAGGACAACTTGTTGCGGTTCTGGCCGTCCTGCTGGCCGGGGCGGTTTACGTTCCGGTTTCGCTGGATCAGCCTGCCGCACGGCGCGAGAAAATCTACGCTGACGCCAGCGTCCGGCTGGTGCTCATTTGTCAGCACGACGCCAGCGCCGGGTCAGACGATATTCCCGTCCTTGCCTGGCAGCAGGCCATTGAGGCGGAGCCGATCGCCAACCCGGTAGTACGCGCCCCCACGCAACCGGCCTACATTATCTACACCTCCGGCTCTACCGGTACGCCGAAAGGGGTAGTCATTTCTCACCGGGGAGCGCTTAACACCTGTTGCGATATCAATACCCGCTATCAGGTTGGCCCGCATGACAAGGTGCTGGCCCTCTCCGCCCTACATTTTGATTTATCGGTTTACGACATTTTTGGCGTACTGCGCGCGGGCGGCGCGCTGGTGATGGTGATGGAAAATCAACGGCGCGATCCTCACGCATGGTGTGAGCTGATCCAGCGCCATCAGGTCACGCTCTGGAACAGCGTCCCGGCGCTGTTCGATATGCTGCTGACCTGGTGTGAAGGTTTCGCCGACGCCACGCCGGAAAACCTGCGCGCAGTGATGCTTTCCGGCGACTGGATCGGGCTTGACCTCCCCGCCCGTTATCGGGCCTTCCGGCCACAAGGACAATTTATCGCGATGGGCGGCGCCACCGAGGCGTCTATCTGGTCTAACGCCTGCGAAATTCACGACGTCCCTGCCCACTGGCGCTCCATCCCTTACGGTTTTCCGCTAACCAACCAACGCTACCGGGTGGTGGATGAACAGGGCCGGGACTGCCCTGACTGGGTGCCGGGTGAATTATGGATTGGCGGCATTGGGGTCGCGGAAGGCTATTTCAACGATCCCCTGCGTAGCGAGCAGCAATTTTTGACGCTCCCGGACGAGCGCTGGTATCGCACCGGCGATCTCGGCTGCTACTGGCCAGATGGCACAATCGAGTTCCTCGGTCGTCGCGACAAGCAGGTCAAAGTCGGAGGATATCGCATCGAGCTGGGCGAAATCGAAAGCGCGCTCAGCCAGCTGGCGGGGGTGAAACAAGCAACCGTTCTGGCGATCGGCGAAAAAGAAAAAACGCTGGCGGCATACGTTGTTCCTCAGGGCGAGGCTTTTTGCGTTACCGATCATCGGAACCCGGCACTGCCGCAGGCGTGGCACACGCTTGCGGGAACGTTGCCCTGTTGCGCCATCTCGCCAGAGATCTCCGCAGAACAGGTAGCCGATTTCCTTCAGCATCGCCTGCTAAAACTGAAGCCGGGTCACACCGCTGGCGCCGATCCTCTCCCCCTGATGAACTCACTCGCTATCCAGCCGCGCTGGCAGGCCGTGGTGGAACGCTGGTTAGCATTTCTGGTGACACAACGGCGACTGAAGCCCACTGCTGAAGGTTATCAGGTCTGCGCTGGTGAAGAACGCGAGGATGAGCACCCGCACTTCAGCGGACATGATTTAACGTTATCGCAAATTCTTCGCGGTGCCCGTAACGAACTGTCGTTACTGAACGACGCGCAGTGGTCGCCGGAAAGCCTGGCCTTTAACCATCCGGCCAGCGCCCCGTATATTCAGGAACTGGCGACAATTTGCCAACAGCTTGCACAGCGCTTACAGCGCCCGGTACGCCTGCTTGAGGTGGGAACCCGCACTGGCCGCGCCGCAGAATCGCTGTTAGCACAGCTCAACGCCGGACAGATTGAGTATGTCGGGCTTGAGCAGAGCCAGGAGATGCTGCTGAGCGCCCGGCAGAGGCTCGCCCCCTGGCCTGGCGCCCGTCTGTCCCTCTGGAATGCAGACACGCTGGCGGCGCACGCTCACTCGGCGGACATTATCTGGCTTAATAACGCCCTGCATCGTCTGCTGCCGGAAGATCCCGGGCTCCTTGCGACATTACAACAGCTTGCCGTTCCCGGCGCGCTGCTCTACGTGATGGAGTTTCGCCAGTTAACGCCGTCCGCCCTACTCAGCACGCTCCTGTTAACCAATGGGCAGCCGGAGGCCTTGCTGCATAACAGCGCCGACTGGGCGGCATTATTTAGCGCGGCCGGCTTCAACTGTCAGCATGGCGATGAGGTCGCGGGGTTACAACGCTTCCTCGTACAATGTCCTGACAGGCAGGTGCGCCGCGATCCCCGTCAACTTCAGGCCGCCCTCGCCGGGCGTCTGCCGGGGTGGATGGTGCCGCAACGGATCGTCTTCCTCGACGCCTTACCGCTGACGGCTAACGGGAAAATTGACTACCAGGCGCTGAAGCGTCGTCATACCCCTGAAGCGAAAAACCCGGCCGAAGCGGATTTACCCCAGGGCGACATTGAAAAACAGGTTGCCGCCCTCTGGCAGCAACTCTTATCAACTGGCAATGTCACCAGAGAAACCGACTTCTTCCAGCAAGGCGGCGATAGCCTGCTGGCGACCCGTCTGACCGGGCAACTTCATCAGGCAGGTTATGAAGCGCAATTAAGCGACCTGTTTAATCATCCCCGGCTGGCGGATTTTGCCGCCACGCTGCGGAAAACCGACGTCCCGGTCGAACAACCATTCGTCCACTCCCCTGAAGATCGCTACCAGCCCTTTGCGCTTACCGACGTGCAGCAGGCTTACCTGGTGGGGCGTCAGCCGGGCTTTGCCCTGGGCGGCGTCGGCTCACATTTCTTTGTTGAATTTGAAATTGCCGATCTGGATCTCACCCGGTTGGAGACGGTCTGGAACCGATTAATCGCCCGCCACGATATGCTACGCGCCGTCGTGCGTGATGGACAGCAACAGGTGCTCGAACAGACGCCTCGCTGGGTAATACCCGCACACATCCTCCATACGCCTGAAGAGGCGTTGCAGGTGCGCGAAAAACTGGCCCATCAGGTACTCAACCCCGAAGTCTGGCCGGTATTCGATCTCCAGGTCGGTTACGTTGACGGGATGCCCGCCCGCCTGTGGCTGTGTCTGGATAACCTGTTACTTGACGGGCTGAGCATGCAGATTCTGTTGGCGGAGCTGGAACATGGCTACCAATATCCGCAACAGTTGCCTCCGCCGCTACCCGTCACCTACAGGGATTACCTGCAACAACCCGCGATCCAGTCGCTTAACGCAGATTCTCTGGCATGGTGGCAGGCGCAACTTGATGATATTCCTCCGGCTCCTGCATTGCCGCTACGTTGCATGCCTCAGGACGTCGAAACACCGCGCTTCGCTCGCCTGAACGACGTACTCGACAGCACACGCTGGCATCGGCTGAAAAAACGGGCGGCTGACGCCCATCTCACCCCGTCAGCCGTGCTGTTGTCCGTGTGGTCAACCGTGCTCTCTGCATGGAGCGCGCAGCCTGAGTTCACGCTTAATCTTACGCTTTTCGACAGGCGACCACTGCACCCGCAAATCAACCAGATTCTGGGCGATTTCACCTCGCTGATGCTGCTGAGCTGGCATCCCGGCGAAAGCTGGCTGCACAGCGCGCAGTCACTACAGCAGCGGCTGAGCCAGAACCTCAACCACCGCGATGTGTCAGCCATCCGCGTGATGCGTCAACTGGCGCAACGGCAAAACGTGCCAGCCGTTCCGATGCCCGTCGTCTTTACCAGCGCGCTGGGCTTTGAGCAGGATAACTTCCTCGCCCGGCGTAATCTGCTCAAACCGGTCTGGGGCATCTCCCAGACGCCGCAGGTCTGGCTCGATCACCAGATTTATGAATCCGAAGGCGAACTGCGCTTTAACTGGGATTTTGTCGCCGCGCTGTTTCCTGCCGGGCAGGTGGAGCGCCAGTTTGAACAGTATTGCGCATTGCTAAACCGAATGGCCGAGGATGAAAGCGGCTGGCAACTGCCGCTCGCCGCGCTGGTGCCTCCCGTTAAACACGCAGGGCAATGCGCAGAGCGCTCACCGCGCGTATGCCCTGAGCACTCTCAGCCACACATTGCGGCGGACGAGAGCACCGTCAGCCTGATTTGCGACGCCTTCCGCGAGGTGGTTGGCGAGTCTGTCACGCCCGCAGAAAACTTCTTTGAGGCGGGCGCAACGTCGCTGAATCTGGTGCAACTGCACGTTTTGTTACAACGTCACGAATTTTCCACCCTGACGTTGCTTGACCTCTTCACCCACCCTTCTCCTGCTGCCCTGGCCGATTATCTGGCCGGCGTCGCCACGGTGGAGAAAACAAAACGACCTCGCCCTGTTCGCCGTCGTCAGCGGCGGATATAGCGCGAAGCAAACTGATTTTCCCCGGAACGCCATCGCGAACGCATGGCGTTCCATTGACTTTGTGAATCTTAGGAAACGGGACCGATTATGGATAACTTGCGCTTCTCTTCTGCGCCGACAGCAGATTCCATTGATGCATCGATCGCTCAACACTACCCGGACTGCGAACCTGTCGCGGTTATCGGCTACGCCTGCCATTTTCCTGAATCGCCGGGTGGGGAAACGTTCTGGCAAAATCTGCTGGAAGGTCGTGAATGCAGCCGACGCTTTACGCGCGAAGAGCTTCTGGCCGTCGGTCTGGATGCCGCCATCATTGACGATCCTCATTATGTCAATATCGGTACGGTGTTAGACAACGCCGACTGCTTCGACGCCACCCTGTTTGGCTATTCGCGACAGGAAGCGGAGTCGATGGACCCGCAGCAGCGCCTGTTTTTGCAGGCGGTCTGGCATGCGCTGGAACATGCCGGTTATGCCCCCGGCGCCGTCCCCCATAAGACCGGCGTTTTCGCCTCTTCCCGGATGAGTACCTACCCCGGTCGCGAAGCATTGAACGTGACAGAAGTCGCGCAGGTAAAAGGTCTGCAATCTCTGATGGGCAATGATAAAGACTATATTGCCACCCGCGCCGCGTACAAACTCAACCTGCACGGCCCGGCGTTATCGGTACAGACCGCCTGCTCCAGCTCGCTGGTTGCCGTGCATCTGGCCTGTGAAAGCCTGCGCGCAGGCGAATCCGATATGGCGGTTGCCGGCGGCGTGGCGCTCTCTTTCCCCCAGCAGGCAGGCTACCGCTACCAGCCCGGAATGATTTTCTCTCCTGATGGTCACTGTCGTCCCTTTGACGCCTCGGCTGAGGGCACCTGGGCCGGTAACGGTCTCGGCTGCGTGGTGCTGCGTCGCCTGAGAGACGCGCTGCTGTCAGGCGATCCGATTATCTCGGTGATCCTCTCCAGCGCGGTCAACAACGACGGCAACAGAAAGGTCGGCTATACCGCCCCTTCCGTCGCAGGGCAACAGGCAGTCATCGAAGAGGCGTTAATGCTGGCGGCCATCGACGACAGGCAGGTAGGTTACATTGAAACCCACGGCACCGGCACACCGCTGGGCGACGCGATTGAAATTGAAGCGTTACGCAACGTCTATGCGCCTCGCCCGCAGGATCAGCGCTGTGCGCTCGGTTCCGTGAAAAGTAACATGGGCCATCTGGATACCGCGGCGGGCATTGCCGGACTGCTGAAAACCGTTCTGGCAGTCAGTCGCGGGCAAATTCCTCCCTTACTGAATTTTCACACCCCCAACCCGGCGCTGAAACTTGAAGAGAGCCCCTTTACCATACCGGTGTCGGCACAGGCATGGCAGGACGAAATGCGCTATGCGGGCGTCTCCTCCTTTGGTATTGGCGGCACCAACTGCCATATGATCGTCGCCTCGCTGCCCGACGCGCTCAACGCGCGCCTCCCCAATACGGATAGCGGCAGAAAAAGTACCGCGCTGCTGCTCAGCGCCGCCAGCGACAGCGCGTTGCGGCGGCTGGCGACGGATTATGCCGGGGCGCTGAGAGAGAATGCGGATGCCAGCTCTCTGGCCTTCACAGCCCTGCACGCGCGCCGTCTCGATCTCCCCTTCCGCCTGGCGGCGCCATTAAACCGTGAAACCGCCGAGGAGCTCAGCGCCTGGGCCGGTGAGAAATCGGGGGCGCTGGTTTACAGCGGCCACGGCGCCAGCGGCAAGCAGGTGTGGCTGTTTACCGGCCAGGGCTCGCACTGGCGCACTATGGGTCAAACGATGTACCATCACTCAACGGCGTTTGCCGACACGCTGGATCGCTGTTTTTCCGCCTGTAGCGAAATGCTCACGCCGTCACTGCGCGAAGCGATGTTTAACCCCGATTCGGCGCAGCTGGACAATATGGCCTGGGCGCAGCCGGCGATTGTCGCGTTTGAAATCGCGATGGCGGCGCACTGGCGTGCTGAAGGACTGAAGCCAGACTTCGCCATTGGGCATTCCGTCGGTGAATTTGCCGCTGCCGTTGTCTGCGGACACTATACGATTGAACAGGTCATGCCACTGGTTTGTCGGCGCGGCGCGCTAATGCAGCAGTGCGCAAGCGGCGCGATGGTGGCGGTATTTGCAGACGAAGACACGCTGATGCCGCTGGCTCGCCAGTTTGAGCTGGATCTCGCCGCCAACAACGGTACGCAACATACGGTATTTTCCGGGCCGGAAGCCCGTCTCGCGGTATTTTGCGCCACGCTCTCGCAGCATGACATTAACTATCGTCGCCTGAGCGTAACCGGTGCGGCGCACTCCGCTTTACTGGAGCCGATACTCGATCGGTTCCAGGACGCCTGCGCGGGACTGCACGCGGAGCCGGGGCAAATACCGATTATTTCCACGCTCACCGCCGACGTCATTGATGAGTCAACGCTCAACCAGGCGGATTACTGGCGCCGACACATGCGCCAGCCGGTGCGTTTTATCCAGAGTATTCAGGTGGCGCATCAGCTCGGCGCCCGCGTTTTTCTGGAGGTGGGGCCCGATGCCCAGTTGGTTGCTTGCGGGCAGCGCGAATACCGCGATAACGCATACTGGATAGCCAGCGCCCGGCGTAACAAAGAGGCGAGCGATGTCCTCAATCAGGCCCTGCTCCAGCTTTACGCTGCCGGCGTCGCCCTACCGTGGGCCGACCTGCTGGCGGGCGATGGACAACGTATCGCTGCGCCATGTTATCCGTTTGATACTGAACGTTACTGGAAAGAGCGCGTCTCCCCGGCCTGCGAGCCTGCCGACGCAGCGCTGTCTGCCGGGCTGGAGGTGGCGAGTCGCGCCGCGACAGCGCTCGATCTCCCTCGCCTGGAAGCGCTTAAACAGTGCGCCACGCGACTGCACGCCATCTACGTCGATCAACTGGTACAACGCTGTACCGGCGATGCCATTGAGAACGGCGTGGACGCCATGACCATCATGCGCCGTGGACGTCTGCTGCCCCGCTACCAGCAGCTACTCCAGCGCCTGCTGAATAACTGCGTGGTCGACGGCGATTACCGCTGCACCGACGGGCGATACGTCCGCGCCCGCCCCATTGAACATCAACAGCGGGAATCACTGCTGACGGAACTTGCCGGTTATTGTGAAGGTTTTCAGGCTATTCCCGACACCATCGCCCGTGCCGGCGATCGGTTATATGAAATGATGAGCGGCGCGGAAGAACCGGTGGCGATTATCTTCCCGCAAAGCGCCTCCGACGGCGTGGAAGTGCTGTATCAGGAATTCAGCTTTGGCCGCTATTTCAACCAAATCGCCGCCGGGGTATTACGCGGCATTGTCCAGACGCGTCAGCCCCGCCAGCCGTTGCGTATTCTTGAGGTTGGCGGCGGAACCGGCGGCACCACCGCGTGGCTGCTGCCGGAACTCAACGGCGTTCCGGCGCTGGAGTACCATTTCACCGATATCTCGGCGCTGTTCACCCGCCGCGCCCAGCAGAAATTCGCCGACTATGATTTTGTGAAGTATAGCGAGCTGGATCTCGAAAAAGAGGCGCAGTCTCAGGGTTTCCAGGCACAGTCTTACGATCTTATCGTGGCAGCGAACGTGATTCACGCCACCCGCCATATTGGCCGCACGCTCGATAATCTGCGCCCCCTGCTCAAGCCGGGCGGGCGCCTGCTGATGCGCGAAATCACCCAGCCAATGCGTCTGTTTGACTTCGTTTTCGGCCCGCTGGTTCTTCCGCTACAGGATCTCGACGCCCGCGAAGGTGAGTTATTCCTCACCACCGCTCAGTGGCAACAACAGTGCCGCCACGCCGGATTCAGCAAAGTGGCGTGGCTACCGCAGGATGGCAGCCCGACCGCCGGGATGAGCGAACATATCATTCTCGCCACGCTGCCCGGTCAGGCGGTTAGCGCCGTAACATTCACCGCGCCATCAGAACCCGTGTTGGGGCAGGCGCTGACGGATAACGGTGATTATATCGCCGACTGGTCTGATTGCGCAGGTCAGCCCGAACGGTTTAACGCCCGCTGGCAGGAGGCCTGGCGTCTGCTTTCACAGCGTCATGGCGACGCTCTGCCTGTGGAACCGCCCCCCGTCGCCGCCCCGGAGTGGCTGGGGAAGGTTCGCTTAAGCTGGCAAAACGAAGCCTTTTCCCGCGGTCAGATGCGCGTTGAAGCCCGTCATCCTGCTGGCGAGTGGCTGCCGCTATCGCCCGCCCCG
>OBKG01000221.1_pt1 | contig 32232 bp, 37 predicted proteins | sample 1519741 | NCBI WGS metagenome assembly OBKG01 (sample SAMN00265072, study PRJEB22529) | human gut metagenome
GTGCTCTTCCGATCTGGCGAAAGCCGGTCCGTCAGATTTGGAATCTTTCTGTTTCTTTTTTTGTTTCTTTTAGAACATACGCCTTTGCAATCGGCATCCTGTCTGCAGCATCGGAGTTTAAGAATGACGACTTTTCTTTTTCTGACATCATGCCTGCTTTTAACAGCCGGACGACCATTTCATCATCCAGTTTTGCTTCTGCTTCTTTTAAGATACTTTTAACATGCCTTCTTAAGTATTCTTTTGCGTTTTTGTCCTGGAATGTGTCATATTCATACCATGCAAGTTTCCTGCGTGTCTTTTCTGTCCTTGCATATCCGTATACGGAAAAGCGCTCCGCTGCCGGTGTCTCAAAGTACTCCTTCAGTTTTTGGAAAAGAATATTCTTATTCGTATAACACATCTGCTTTGGAATCATTATCTCTTTTTCTTTTGTCTGGATAAGCAGCATGGCGTCGTTTCCTTCACACATCAGGTCGAGTAGAATACTTGGCGTGTATTTTTCCAGGTATACTGTCTTTAAACTGTCTGGGAATGCATTATCTCCAATCTGTGTCACAGACGCCGGAATCCGGATTTCTTCAATATTGGTATCCAGGAATACGTTTTTCCCGATTTTCTGCAGCCCATCGTTCAGAATTACAGATTTTAGGCCGGAATAGGTAAACGCATTCATTGCTATTACCTTCAGTGCTTTTGGCATCGTAATGGATTTCAGGCTTTCGCATGAGAAAAACGCATACTCGCCAATTTTTTCCACACCGTTTCCAAGGCTTGCGGACGCCAGTTTGTCGCAGTTAGACATGGCATATCCATTTATCTTTTTAACCGAATCTGGAATTGCAATAGACCTGATAGCCGTTCTTTCCAGAGAAAAGCCGGTTATTTCTTTCACGCCTTCCGGAATGACCACATCTCCAGGGTTGACCGAACCGGCAATCAGTTCTTCCATATTATCGGTATATAATAGTCCGTTTTCCATCCTTACTCCCAGCGCTTTTTGCGTTCGTTCTGTTATGCAGAACTCATGGATATAAGAACCATAGACTCTTCTTTGCATGAGTTCCCTGACATCCTCTGGATACATGGAGTAGTCATCAGCATCCAGCGTTAATTTTTGTGGAAATGTCCGGATGAGGTTACGCGAAAAGGTGTCATTGTGTGATATCATATGTTTCACCCCGGATACATCCACGCAAAAATAGGTAATCTTCTTTTCCTCGTCCGGAAGTATGATTACATCTGCATCCTTATCTACGTCAACCAGGATAGAATCTGCCATCTTCACCCCGTTCACAAACGGCTGCTTTTCAAATGCAGAACCAGTAAACGCATTTTTATCGCAGTCACAGATATGCGAGGTTCCCTGTAGGTCCAGACTCTCGCATCCGTCAAAGGCGAAAGCCCCGATTTTCTGGACACCTAAGAGATTGATGGTCTCGCTCTTTCTTCGGCAGAATGTGTTTAACAGGATTTTCAGTCCGGCTTTTTGTATCAGGTATTCACCGGAAAGAAAACTGGAGCTGTTTGAAATTACCTTTCTCACATTTGGAAACATCCGGTTTGGAATCACGATTTCTTCAACATGCTCTCCAATCTTCAGTTCTGTTACTTCCGGAAAACATGGCGGCTTTCGCATCCGTATCCCGCAGACGATTTCAATGCCCTGTCCGCCAGTTTTTGTCTGATACCGTTTTACATACCCGTCAAGGGCGTCTTCTTTCTGTTTTTCTAAAAATTCCATCTTTTTTTACTCCTTTCTTGTTTCTTACAGGCTTAATATGTTGAAATCCTGCAGCATACAAAAAGCCGGCGCTTTCGCGCCGGCCTGTCTCTCAAATATAGAATTTTGACACCAGGCCAAGTTTTAAGAATCTGACTGCAAGGTCTTCATCGTTTCCGGCTATCAGCCTTTTTACCATCTTTCTGGTATGTTTTTTAAGTATTCTTTTGCTTCTTCATGATTTTTCCAATTACAAAAACCCCGGAAATCTCTTTTCGGGGCTATCATTTTAAGAAGCAGATTCTTTATCTGTTGAACCATACATGTTTTCATACACTTCAATGCATTCAGCAAGAAACATGTTTTCAACATCTCCCTGCATTGCACTGCTAAATGCAATTGCAACGCCAGAAATGTAGAGTTCCTTCTTCGCTCTTGTGCAGGCAACAAACAATAACCTGTTTTTTTCATCAATATCTTCAGGTTTCAAATCCCTGCCGTGCATTTTTGTAACAGAGCAAAATACGACCGGCCATTCTTTACCTTTAGACGAATGCATTGTTGAAAGTACAACTCCATTGTATGCTTTTTCTTTTCTTGCAGTCTGTTTCTGTCCAAACCGTTCAAAATCCATAACGTATTCGCATACTGCATGCAGATTTTCTTGTTTAACTGCATCTTCCATCGCCGTGTTGATGTCTTCCAGAAAGCTTTGGTAAATTTCATCATTTTCTTCCTGGTCAAGCGCTTTAAATTTTTCAAACAGGCCTGTTACATTTTTTATATTCTTAACCTCATTTTGAAGATTAAGAATCTCCTGCCTGATTTCTTCATCAGACTTTGTAATGGCAGTTCCGTTATCTCTTGCATTAATATAAGCCGTTCCATTAAATTCACTATTATTAAGCATGAATTTTACAAGGCCGACTGCGCCAACAACGCGTGGATTTTCAAGAATTGGTTCTGGATTGATACTCACTGATTCAATGCCTCGCTTTTTCAGCATATCCGCATAAACCATCAGCTCAGCATTAGTTGGGGCAAGAATTGCGATTTCATTATCTTTTCTTCCATTTTTTATCAGGTCTTCAATAACATCTACAATATATTCCTGTTCATCTTCTTTTGATGCGAAGGCAGATACACATACAGGTTCTCCTTCTTCATTTGTTGATTTTGGATGTTTTTCAATTCTGTTTTGATTATATGAAATCAATGTAGAAGCGAAGTCAACAATATTATGAGTAGACCGTCTGTTTTCCATCAGCTGGATATCAAGCCCATTTTCTCCAATCATCTCAAAGAAATTTTTGATTAATTCAACATTTGCATCACGAAATCCGTAAATACTTTGGTCGTCGTCGCCAACGATGAATAATGATTTTACGCATTTTGCCTTTCTCATCTCATTAATGATTGAAAACTGGACATTTGACGTATCCTGATATTCATCAACAGAAATATGTTCAATACCAACTTCATCAAACAGGTCAGGCTTTACGCGAAGAAGCTTCAGAACTCCAAGTTCCTGGTCACTATGTTCAATCAGACAGGCATCTTTTTTATACTTGTCATACTGCATATACATATTATAGATACTGTCAACTGTAGTAGTGTCAAAACCTGTTTTTTCAGCAAACTCGTCCTGAGACATACCTTCCATGATTGAGGAAAAGTATCCTTTCATAAGTTCAAGGATTCCTTTTGCACGGAACATATCAAGATAAAAGTTTTTGTATTTATCAATCAGCGCTTCAATCGGGCTGCTCTCAGATAGAATACTTTCAATTATCTTAGTTTTCTGAATTTCATTAATAAGCACTGGCGGTTTACTGTAACCAAGCAGGTTATAATACTGCTTCAGCAGTGAATCGCCGAAAGAATGAATCGTAGATATAATCATTTTATCAAAATCAACGTCAATCCCTGCAAGCCCGCAGAAGCCTTTGATTCTGTCACGCATCTCGCCCGCTCCGGCATTTGTGAATGTGAAGCATCCAATCTTTTCCGGCTGCACACCGGCTTTAAGAAGATTCATGATTCTATATGCCATTGCTGTTGTTTTTCCGCTTCCGGCAGTCGCAATAACACGTACATTACCTTCAAGCGCAGAAGCTGCTTTTTCCTGGTTAGGGCTCAGAATTGGCAGTGATACTGGCTTTGGCCGTTCCTCTTCGGTAAGTGGCTCTGCAGCGTCATAGTATTCACATAATACTCTGGACCGGCATGTCTTGCACTTTTCACTTGACACTGACTGGCCTTTCAAAAATTCTTTCATCTGCGGTTCAAAGGTTTTATCAACATTACTCATATCATCCACATATGATTGTAATGTAATGACATTTCCACCTTTGCCGTCAAAGAATTCTTCACTATATTTCTTATCATCCTCACGCTCTTTCTGCAGAAAATAATAACTTGCACGCAGCATGATTTGCTGTCCAGGATATTCTTCTTTTGCGATATGTTCCATTGCTTTCAGCATTACATACAACTCAAGCCTCGTTGAAATACCTGTATCAAGGATTTTAGAAGACTCTTTTACAGTTGGTTTTCCGGTAAACAGCCTTACTGCTTCCAGGACAAACACAGTTTCCTCATCATAAACCCATTTCCTGCCTTCTTTATGTTTGTTGGTTTTTATCGTCTGATATCCTTTAAACATAAAATCCATCTGACATTCAAAACCGGTATCGCATAAATCAACGACAGGATGCCCATTTATTACAGGCCTTCTATATTCGCAATGCAGATACCTTTCAATATCTCTTATGTCATCTTTCGCCTGCATCTGTTTTGTCGTTTCAGTAGGCATATCAAGAAATTCATAAAAAGTGTTAATCAATGATTCAGTACTGAACCTTATTGAACCTGTCAATTTTCCGGTAATTACCTCAGTCACAAATCGCTGCCTTGCAAACTTTGATTCATCGTATGGAATTTTAACATCTTCTGCCCTGCATCCAATTGTGTCTTTTGCCATCATCCTGATTGTGTCAGCATCATTTCCGAAGTTCATGATACCCGAAATAATGATTCCTGTAATATCCGGCATTCCTTCTTTTTCAATACGTGGAATCTTGCTTATCATTTCCTCACGTTTCCCGCATCTGTAGACTCCGTGTAATTTACCAGATTCAAAAATCTTTTTTGCTTCCATTTTCAATTTGCTCCTTTCTTATTCTTGGTTATTACAAAGTCAATATGCCGGATTTTTGCCGCGGCGAAATCAGGCAGGCAAGCACTTACACATATTCTGCGGCGGGCGAGTAATCGTCTTGCCGCTTTCATATGTAAAGCAGGAAACATCAAGCGGAGTATCGTATTTCTGAACATTTTCAAGCTTCAACACATAATTGTAATAATGCTTCGGGTCTCCAATCCATCCGATAAGCTTACGGTAAGCTGCAAAATCGCTATCACTATACCACCATCTAGCAGAAGCTTTCTCTTTCTGCCTGCACCAGCACAGATACATCTGCTGCATTTTTTCTGCTGAAAGACCATCAAGCTGCGGTAAACCTGAAGACAGATATTCGGCATGCAGTGTCACAAACACTTCTTTCACATCTGCCTGACCCACAACCTTTCCGGCTCCCCCGTTCTTTTTTGTCTCATAGAAATATAAAGTATGGCTTCCACCTTCCAGCAGCTCGTTTACAACTTTTCTGCGAAACTCTGCTGTTTTTATTCCGGAAAAGATTGCCTTTGTATATTCCGGATATATACTGAGAAGTATTTTTGCCATTATTTTTCATCCTTTCTTTTTTTTGTTATTTGCATCTATCGGCGGAACGGTTTCTTACAAAACATACAGCTGATATCGCCCTCCGCTTTGCCGGCAGCCTCACACCGTACATCTTCTTTTTATACAAGCCTCACAGTCTCCGCCGACTAATAACCTTCCTCCCGGTTTGACCGGCCAGCGCTCTTCCGGCCAGCTTTCTTTACAGAGCACAACGCTTTCCGGCTGCCAACATATTTAATTCCGGCATCAGCCGGCCAGCAGTCTTACGCTCTCTTCTTCTTTTTTCTTTCTTTTTCTCGCTTTCCACTTCTCCCCTTCGTTTTCCAATATACCGAATTTTTATTTTTTTCGTATTTTTTTGCGGATTTCTGTACGAAAAAACAGCATCCACTACTGGATGCTGTAAGTTTTCTTGCACATTTTTTTCTTGGAGTTTTTTATCTATAAGAGCACAGAAAACCCCATCCGACGAAATAACAATATTCCTTGTTATGTAGTCGGGTGGGGATGAATGTGCTTTGACGAAGTCAAATTGTTCTTGACTTTTACTTTCGCTTTCGTTTAGTGTATTTTCGTTTTGGCCGCTCTGGCTTTTCTACTCCCTGCTGTTTGATATATTCTTCTAAGGTTTCAAGGCTTGCTCCTCCTGTGGTTGAAAGAAAGTAGCTGTCACTCCAAAATGAATCTTTCCATAATTTTCCCTGTATCTGTTCCATATACCGTTTCCGTACTTCCTTAGACAGCTGTGTCTTTAAGCTGCATACTATTACAGAAGGTGCTGCTGATGGCGGAAGTTCAAATAATATATGTATATGGTCTTCCTCTCCATTAAATTCAAGCATTTTCCCGTTAAATCTGTCTTCAATCAGATATCTTGTATGATTCTTCATGAACTCCATTATTTCGCTATCTATAACTTTTCTTCTGTATTTAATGACAAATACCGCATGATATGTTAAACAGCATACAGAATGTGCACGTCTGTTGTACTTTTCATCAATTTCTTTTTTATCCATAAAATCCCTCCTAAATAAATTTCAACCGAGCTTGCATTATGCTTTTAAATATGGTATAATTATAATATAAACAAAAGATTTATTCAATATAAAAATGAATTTTAACCGAAAGCGAGGTGACAGAGCATATATGGAAATTACACGTACAATAAATGCAGATAAAAGATATTATATTGATGAGAACCTTATCATCAATCCTGGCTCTCTTATTGATACAGAGCACAGGTTTAATGATATGAAAATACAGATGTATAACCTGCTTTACGATAAAAAATATAAAAGTGCCGGCATACTTATGAAAGACACATATTCTAAATGGTGCAAAGATACATTTAAGACCAGTGATTATTACAACTGTGCAGTATATGCATCTGCTTCCGGAATGCTGTCCTCTCAAGATGAACTGAACAAACTGTATATAAAAACCAAGAAATCAGACATTGATGCCAGGGATACAAAGATAGCTTCTACTATCGAACAGCTTGAAAAGAAACAGGCAATCAAAGATTCCCTTGTGACGTATGCTAAAATCCAAAAATGGAAAACGCCTTATCCTGGGTGTCAGACAAAAATGACAGGCAAAAGCGTTACTCTTCCTGGGAGTAAAAAGGTTGATGTTGATACATACGAGCGAAACATTGAAGCTGATATAAGAAGGCTTAAGAGTCGATTAAGACTGTTGGTTTCTGCTAGAAACAGGGCGCAGAATAAGCTTGACTGTCTTAAAACCCATTCTCCGAAACGCATTATCTTTGGTTCAAAAAAGATGTATACAGAGAAGGATTCTGAAGATATCAATATCGAGACATGGAAGCAAAAGTTCTTTAACAAAAGACATGCATCAATGAGCCTTCCAGGCCGCCATACATCCAAAAACTGTAATTTTCTTGTACGAAGGGCTTCTGCAGCTGACTTTGCTACCAGAAAAGAACTTGACGGACATAAAGAGGCACTAATTATTACATGTATGGATGGAAAAGAAGCTGTTCTTTTAGACTTCCATCTTTCCAGAGACAACAATCTCTGGCTTGATGCCCTGAATGCCAAACCTGAGAACAGAAAGCCTGTATGTTATAATTTTCAGTTAAAATGTGATGAAAATGGAAGAATGTATTTCATTCCATCTGTAACTATGGTTTTGGAAAATGCATACTGTAATGAGTCATTTGAAAACGGATGTGTTTCTATTGATTTAAACTATGACCACGTCGCATTAACTGATATTGACAAAGATGGAAACAGAATATCAGGCGAGGTACTAAGATTCAATTCTGAGAACAAAACGAGTGAGCAGATTTCTGATGAGATAGGCCGTATAATATCAAAGGTTGGGCAGTATTGCGAAGACCGCAGAAAACCGCTTGTTATGGAAGACATAGATACTACAATATCAAAACATGGCATGAAATATGGAAATGCGAAGGGTAACCGTCACGCTTCTGTATTTGCATACAGAAAAATGGAATACTGTATTGAAAACCAGTCATACCGCAGAAGCTTCGGCATCATTAAGATAAATCCGGCATACACAAGCCAGATTGGAAAAATTCTGTATATGCGAAGACTTGGTATTTCAATACACGAAGCAGCTTCATATGTGATTGGATTAAAAGGCATGGGATTAAGAGACAGACTTATCCCCGAAGAACAGATGGCAGCCCGCTTGACAGACCATCTTAAAGAAGAATTATCAAATGGAAAAGATGTATATGGCTTAATGAAAATATGGAAATACATATCAGGTAAGCTGTCTGGAATATATACTCACAGCTTTTACCGTTCAATCCCGTATGAATATAAAAAGGGGGATGAACTTACAAAAACTGGAAAGCCGAAGAAACCAAAATCTTTGAGTGTTATTGCTGCAGAGATGAAAGGATGGACGGCCTGTTACTATTAATTTTGATTAACAAACATAGATTTACATAAAATGTAACTTATTAACCTTCCGGGTATTCTTACCACGAAAAGTTTTTCTTCGGAAAGACCTCTTGCACGTATTAATAGTATGATGCGGCAGGTATATGGATGGACGGGGATACTCGGGCGCTTACGCTGATATAGGCCTGTTGCCTTGATTCTTCGGATGAGAAGCTGTAAAACCATATCAGAATACCCGTAGCTGGACTATCGGGGTTTTACGGGCGCCAGCCCGTAGAATCCCCATCCGACGTCAGTCGGGTGGGGTCGTTCAAGGAAAAGATTTTAGGCATATTAATATTGAAACAATTAACACGCAACAAAGAAAGGAACGAAAACAATGAAAAAAAATACAGCTCAATAGGCGAATGGGTAAAAAGAAATGGCGTATCATTTTTAGTAAGCGACGGTGTTTGCATGGATATCAAAGTAGAACCAAATACGGAAGAGGTAGATTTTGGTGATTTATACGGCATACGTTTAAATTTTGATTGCAATAAAAAATCATTTCCAAGTGTTAAACGCTTAAGGTTTGGTGGAAGCAATGAACTATATATTAAATTTTCAAACACATTGTTCCCAAACGTAAGGGAAATCGTATCTACGAATCTGAAGTATCCTTCCGGAACAATGCTGATAAGAAAATTGAATGACGCAGAAAATCTTTTGCTTAATACCTTCTGCTTGGAAGAAGATGAACCACTGGATTTAAGAGGTATAACAGATATCGATGAAGATGCCTTAATTGGTTGCAAATCAAATCAGGTTATCCATACAGAAGACATAGTAAATGTTTCAGTTAAGGCATTTGAAAAATCTGGCCTGGCATGCATGAAAAAGCCTTTTGTTGACGGAGTAAAAATGGCCGGAACCATCGCATGCGATTTTAATAAAAACGCAGAAAAATATATAATCCCAAATTTCGCAACAGCAATGGCTACGTTTCTTGATTATAATATGGATGCAACTATGATTATAAAATGCAACAAGGCTTTCTTCGGGCGAGACATGTTTTATTCTGTACCAAACAACTTAGTATTTATGGGCACAGACCATATGTCTGAAGCAAATGTAAAATACTTGAAGCGATATAATGCCAAAATTAGTTCAACTAATCCAGAATATACAACTATAAATGATATTGTATATACGAAGGATATGCGTAAAGTAGTCTCCTGCTTTTGCCACAAAATTGATGATGCAACTATAGAAGATGGAGTAGAAGAGATTGGAAATGGTGCATTTATTGATTGTCAAATTACCTCTGTAAAAATTCCTGACTCAGTCAAGAAAATAGGGGATGACGCATTCAGAAACTGCACAAAACTTACCATTATAGAAACTCCTGGCGCGTTAAGCGAACTTAATGATTATGTATTCTATAATTGCGGAGCATTAGAAACAGTCAAAATAAATGAAGGAACAAAAACAATACATGAAAAGGCATTTATAGGAGCCAGCATAAAAAAACTATTTATTCCAGCTTCTTTTGGAGGATTTGACAAATATGGCTATATTAATGCACAGATAATTGTTTTTGCTTCAGACGATATTCCGGATAATATCGTTGAAAGAACAGCCGCAACAAAAATAATCACACCATCTCGCACGATTTATCTTCCAAACAGAGATTCAATTACCAAGGAAATCAAAGACGAGATAAATTCTTTGCTGAATTCTCAGAAAACAGGGTTCGCAGAACCGCTTTATAAAACATTTGGCAAGAATCCTAATCTCAAACGTATTCTTGCATTTCAGGAATATGAAATATTGCCTAATGAAGAAACAAAGAAATACTTAAAAAGAGTAGGAAAGGCTTTAGCGAAAGAATTTATTAATAAAAACGAAAACGAAAACCTTACAAAATTAATACAGTATGATGTCTTATCTGCTAGTACATTAGAACAGATTTTGAAGGCAATAGACGAAATTGGTTATGTAGATTTGCTTGGTGTTAAAAAACTCATTTCAAATAAAATTGGCGAAAATCAAATTTGATGCTGTAAACTGTGGCCGCCTGAATATTTCAGGCGGCATTTTTTGTGCATTGCAGCAAAAAAAACAGCACCCATTACTGGATGCTGTAAGTTTTCTTATGTAGTTTCTGTTTAGCATATGACAATTGCACTTTTCGCATTGCTCCGCTCGTATTCAGGAAGAGCCTTGCAAGCAGCTGTGCATATTCCTTTTTTAATATGCCGTAGAATGGAATGGAGTACTCATCGAAAACAGTCATTACTGGTTTCCCAGCCTTAGAACTTTTTCGGATGTAGTGCTCTCCTGTCCACGGGACGGATAAGGGCTTGGAATTTTCTTTCAGCAGCTTCGTTCTTAAATTCAGAGCCGCAGCATCTGATGCATATGTCGTTTTTTTGCTGTACCCCAAATCGCAGCCATCCACTGTCTCCTCATCTTCAGCCGCAACTTTTTTTCTTGAAATTCTTAATTCCTTAGCATGGATTTGAGCGTATTCCTCATAACAGGAATAATCAGACTCAGAAAAATTTGTTGTGACCTTGTATCCATTTTTCTGCATTTCTTTCTTGACTTCATCAGGGATACAATTTAGAAACTCCTGGACAAACTCGGTAAGAGTGAGTTCTTCTCTGTGAGAAACTTCTCTAAGCGGTTTGAATGCCTCATCTCTTTCAGCCTCTAACTTGGCGACATCTTCTTTTTGTGTTGTAGGACGCAAAGAAAGAAATTTCTTCTGTGCAACATATGCTGCTTTCAGTGCATTTCTGACGTCTTCCGGAACCTCAGATTCATCAATATAAACCACATTCTTATCTCCGGCTTGTCTGCCTTCCACACCGAATTCTCCCGTTGTCACATATTCGTTGATAACTTTCATTGCCGGCTTTAAATCTTTAAATTCCGGAGGGTTTTCACGTTTAATTTCAATCCCGTATTCGTCCACTTCGTAATCATCTTTTAAAATTACAAACTGCATATTTAATTCCCCTTTCTTCGTATACAAAATTTATATTTACAACTGCAATATGCCGGATTCTTCCACACACGAAAAAACCGGCTTCATTTTTTATCGCAACAAAAAAAACAGCATCCATTACTGGATGCTGTAAGTTTTCTTGTGCAGTTTTTTCTTGATATTGCATACCTGCCATCGTTTCATACTTCCATCAGTGTTCAGAAACAACTTTGCCAGCATTTCTGCATATGCTTTTGTCATTATGCCGTAGAATGGAATGATATATTCATCATATACAACCATTACATGCTTCCCTGCTTTGATTTCTTTTTTGATATAGTTCTCTCCTTTCCACGGAACAGGTAAAGGTTTTGAATTTTCTTCCAACAATTTGATTCTCAGCTTCATTGCCTTAATGTCTGTCGTATAAGTGATTTTTCCATTGAATTCCAAATCACAAGTTTTGACCGCATCCTCATCATCTGCAGCTATTTTCTTTCGAGAGATTTTTAATTCTTTGGACGAAATCTTCGCAAACTCTTCATAACAGGAAAAATCCACATCAGAAAAATTCGTCATCACCTTATATTCGTTGTCAATTATCTCTTTTTTGATTTCATCAGGAACATGTTTAAAAAATTCCTTCACAAAATCTAAGAGTGAAATTTCGTCCTTATGCGAAAACTCATCAAGTGCTTTCATCGCATTATCATAATCAGCCCTCAGTCTTGCTGCTCCTTCTTTTGTCGTTCTGGATACAGGAGAAAGATATTTTTCTCTTGCTTCATAAGCTGTTTTCAGCACAGTCTTCACATCATCTGGAACCTCATTCTCATCAACGTGAACCACATCAGGACTATCGGCAGGCCTGATTGTCAGGCTGCATTCTCCTGTCTGCAAATATTCGTTGCATTCAGTAGCAATCTTATGTTTGATTTCAACTCCATATTGGTCCAACTCATACTCGTCTTTCAAAATTACAAACTGCATATTTAATTCCCCTTTCTTTGTATACAAAATTTATATTTACAATTACAATATGCCGGATTTTTCAACACACAAAAAAAACCGGCCGCATCTCTGCAGCCGGCAAATCAGGCATTATCTTGCAAATTTCTTTGCAAGTTCTTTTGCGTATTCTTTTGTCATATCTCCTTCAATAGCAATCTCATACACTCCGGAATACCAGGTTGAGAACTTGTCTCCTGTCCACATGTAACTGTTAATAGGCATAGATACCGGGAGCAGTTTTTCGTTCTTTTTGATGTCTTTTTTATATGCTTCCATCTCTTCAGCCTCATCACACATCGTCCAATTACCGTCATACTCTTCATATGCATACGGAATGCTTTTGTTGTATTTATATGCAATTACATTTCTGATGATGTAGATATGGTTGTCATCGTATCCAAGAGCATATGGAGTGCTTCCAGCAGAATATCCATACTGCTTCATTGCATCTTTCACCCTGTCAGGCAGTGCTTCGCAAAAAGCATCAACAAACTCATCTCTGCTGATTATACCTTTTGCATCACGCAGTTCTTTCATTATTGCGCATTCATCTTTCTCAAGTTCATTCAGCTGCTGACTGATTTCTTTAAGGAATTTAGTACGCTTGTCTTCTACCTTTTTTCTTGCTGTATGGTTTTTTGCAAGGTGTTCCAATGCCGTCCGGAGAGCCGGAGGTACATTTCTGGTGTTTTTGCAGTTCTCCGGAGACGGGGATAAATGCTTTACGCCAAGTTCGTCAATATACAGGTTATCTTCCACCTGTACCGCATATACAGTTTTTTCATACACATTTAATTTGATTATTTTTGCCATTATTTTTTCTTCCTTTCTTGTTTTGTATTTGTATATACAATATGCCGGATTTTGCAGACAGCAAAAAAAAGAGACGACTAAGTCGTCTCTTTGTAGCTTACTGCAACAATATCTACTAGCCCTGCAAGTCTTTCAATACAATATTCGGCAATATGTACGTATACGAGCCGCTGCTTTTTCTTGGTTTTGGTTATTTTTGTTAACGCATATACCTTGTCGAGAGAATCATATGTTTCATCTGGGTTGACGGTGGCTCCATCAACGTATTTTTTTACCTCTTCTTTTTCAATCTTGTATTTTTCTGCAAGATACTGAACAACTGCTTCTACCGCCTCGTTGTTAGATTTGACAAAACCTTTCAGCTGGATATATTTTTGCATTTTTGTATCTCCTTTCTTTGTTTTGTTTAGCTACAATATGCAGGATTTTCGCCTACAAAAAAATCCGGCTGTAGTCATACAGCCGGCAATCATTACTTTCCGTACACAAATCCATCAGTTAACTTTGCGACAATTTCTTTCGCATATTCTTTTGTCAGTTTCTTTTCCAACTTGATTTTGTATGCTGAAACACACTGCAATCCATCTTCCTTATCGTAATACAATTTGGAGATATACTCCGCATTAATCGGCAGTGATTCTGCATATGCCTTAACCATACGCTGATATTTCAGGTATTCTGCAGCGTTTTCATACATCTCCCAGTCTCCGCCTTCTTCGCAATGCATAAACGGCCAAGATTCAAGCCCACATTTTCTGAGGCTTATACCCCTGACATTTAAGATATACATGACATTTTCATCAACGCTCTCTCCAGGAAGTGCAGTGTCGCACCAGAAATCTTTGTCTACCATCTCGTCAAATAATCCTTCCAGGAGTTCATTACCAACCTCTTCCGCAAAATCGGCAATGGACATTCTTCCCTGCAGGTTTCTGATGACAGATTCTGCTCTTTTGATTTCCTTTTTTGAGGCTGCGATTTTCGTATCAATTGCACGCTTCTGCTCTTCCAGCCCTGCAATGCCATCATATAATGATGACAAATACTTAAAAGTATGTTTTTCTTCTTCAGAGACATCATCTGCATCAGAAATCAAGTCAGAATCAATATTTTTGTATGTTACGCCGTCCGCATCAACATATTCATTTTTCCCAATCTCTACTGCTGCAACAGACTTTGCCTTTGTTAACTGAATGTTTACGATTTTTTTATCGCTCATTTTTTTAATTTCCTTTCTTATTTTATTTTTTTTGTTACATTTACAATATGCAGGATTTTGGACGGCAAAAAAACGCAGAAGCAAATAGTCAGCCAGCAGGCAATTACATTTTTCAGAACATATATTCTGCCTACCGAAATTTTTACAAAAATTTGGCTTAAAACATATACAAAACGGCAAAAATGTAATATACTTCTTAACAAAAAAGGAGGATTTAATAATGCCAAAAATCAAAGTAATTCGTCCTACAGAAGAAATCAAAAAAGAATTAGCCGAGCTTGAGGAAAACATTCAGACAGCAGCCGCATCTATCAAGGAGATGAAAACAACCAGAAGAACGTTAAGAAAAGAACTTGAACTTGCACAGGCAAAAGAAGCCGAAGAAAAACAGGCTGAGGAAATTAAAGAACTTACAGAGCTGATGAAAGAAAAAGGCGTTACAGTAGAATATCTGAAAAGCCTTATGCAATAAGAGCCGCGGCGCTTCGCGCCGCAGCTCTCTTTTTTCTTTTTTCTTCTTTTTATTTCTCTGAATTTCCAGAATCTCCTGAGCCAGTTACATCCGCAGCATTCTCATCTTCGTCCAGACTTACAATCGCATTGCTGCCAGTGACTTTCGGAAGCTTTCCATCCCACTTCTCTATTTTCTGATAATCAATCAACGCGTCGGAAATACTGTCTGCCAGTTCTTTATTTGCATTAGCCTGCGCTTCAGCTTCAATCCTCATTTTTTCAGCTTTTGCCTCGGCTTTTTTGATTTCTACAGTCTTGTCTGCCTCAGCTTTTTTAATCGCCGTTTTGTTCTCAATTTCCTGCCTTGCAGCAGTCTGCTGAGCGATAGATTTTTGCTGGATTGCCGCATTGTATTCGTCTTCAAAGTCCATGTTCTCAATGATGACCTGATACAGCGTTATCGCATCTTTTCCGTATTTTGTATTAAGCACTGCTTCCAGTTTCTTCTGCGTCAACGGCTCAATCTTTCCTCGGTTAGTTACGTCTTCAGGCGCTAACTCAGCCATCGCTGCCTTCATTGCAGAAGCAACCATGCTTCCCTTAATCAGATTGTCCGTATCGGTTACATTTGCACACAACCACGCAGATTTTTCAGGCGAAATACTGTATGTTACTGTGACGTTCTCACCATATACCGGCGTCTTGTCTGAAGTTTCACCCCAGATTTTTCCCTCACATCTTCTGTCCTGCTGTTTATTACTGATTGTCTGAATATGCTGAACAAACGGCACAGAAATATGAATCCCTGTTGTTAATTCTTTTTCTGATATTTTTCCAAATGTTGATTTAACCCCGGTATACCCGGTCGGGATTACATTGATACTGTTAGCCCCGATTCCAATGACGCATACTGCAACAACTGCGTATTTTGCATATTTCCACATGGCACTTTCGCCATCTTTTTCTCTTTTCTTCCAAAATCTCACTGTTCATCTACCTCCCCGAAGCCTGTCGCATTATATTTATTTTTAAGAGTTTCTCTTGCTTCTTCTTTTTCATTCACAAAGCAGTCCCAAATGTTCTTTGCACATTCAGCATCCTGACCAGCCCGGTCAAGCAAATCCCACAGGCTTTCAAATGTGATTGAGAACTCCACTCTTCCGCTTGCCGGGTAATATACTTCAAGTGTTACCGGCAGCAGATGGTCATCGCTGATTCCAACGTTATACCCTTTCTCTTCACGCAACTCAACACCAAGGGCTTCACATGCAATATCTTTCGGGTTCTGCAGCATCACGCTCATTACTTTCCCGACAGGAGTTCTGTCATCATCAAAATCCATCCTCAGACCAATCCCCTCAAATGCATCAAGCATTGTGTTAACCTGCTTAATCATACCGATTGCCTTAACATAAATATTCTGACGATGCCGTATTTCGTTTTCCTTAACATCTTCTTTTTTAGGAATCCTTGCTTTTTCTTCCATCTTTTTTTCTCCTTTTTTAGTCTTTCCGGTGCACCTGCATCGTTTTTAAGTCGAACAACTGAAGCACGTACTTTCCCTCTTTTCTTTTTTCTTCACATACAATATGTAGAATTTTTGATAGAAAAAAAATTTTTTACTGCTTTTTATTTTCCATTTACTTTTCCTCCTTTTTTTATACTTACAATATGCTGAAAATTTTAGATACTGTTAACTTTTTACAAAAATTCAGCATATTAAGTTTAAGAAAATTTTTAGGAGGTGTAGTAATCATGTATCAGGTTATAAAGACAACAGATTCACCAGAAATATTACTGCTTTTTATATGCGGATATCTTTTGCTTGGCATTGTGTTTCTTATTATTGGTGTTTGCATTGGACATCATTACCGGAAACAAAAAAGAAAAGACCTTGTTACAGTACCGGCAAAGGTTATAAGAGTTGAAATGAACGCAGTAAGTACATCTCAAAACGGAGACTATAACACTGTTCAATCCATGTCTTATTTCCCTGTTTTCAGATACGATTATGCCGGACGCATCCAGGAAGTGGAGAGTAGTTTCGGTCAGACAGCAGATGTATACCATGCAGGGCAAGATGTTGAGATTTACATTGACCGTGAAACCGGAAAATTTTGCGGATTCCCGGTTGATGATAAGGCAAAAAAAGCTGTTTCTGCGATATTTACTACTATTGGATGTATCATGTTGTCATTAGTAATTATTTTAGGTCTTGTCTATATTAACGAGAACAATATCTCAATCAATTTTTTAACTATATAAATTAAAAGGAGAAAAAATATGGAAAACTACCAGATTAGAAAAAAAATCCACCCAAAACAGCGTGTCGCTGTTCTTTTAAAAGAAGACTACGAAAACGGAAATCTTACATATGGAATCGTAGATGAAATTTTAACAAAAACAGAAACCCATTACAGGGGAATTAAAGTGAAAATCAAGCCAGAAAATGAGACAGAAGAAGAAAAAGAAATCCGAAAAGAAAATCCAGATTACCGCCTTATTGGCAGGGTAAAAGCAATTCTGCCAAAACAGAAAGCGAAGTGATGACCTGGATGGCTGAAGGATATATTTATGTAATGACAAACCCATGTCTACATGACATGGTCAAAATCGGCTATGCCTCCGATGTGGAGGCCCGCCGAAAACAGTTAAGCACAACTGCCCTGCCTTTCGAGTATGAAATATATGCAACATATGAGACATCAGGACAACTGGAGGATAAGAAGCTGCACGAATTAATCGACACCCTGAACCCAAAACTGCGTCTCGCTAAAAACCGGGAATTTTTCGCAATGTCAGCAGAAAAGGCTTATCAATTGCTTGAGGCCATCGCCATCATATCAGGCAGTGCTGACAAATTAAAACGTGTGGTTCCGATGCAAGGCGAAGGCACAGTAAGCAGCACAAGAAAACAGCCTCACTGCCAAGGCAGCAGCGGACGAAAAAGACCGGCAATTAATTTTAAAAAATGCGGTATACCAGTTGGTGTCGAACTTGTGTTTATTGATGACGATTCCGTTAGAGTGGCTGTTGTGGACGCGGAAAAGAATAAAGTTAAGTACAATGGCGAAACCACTTCCCTCTCGCCGCTTGCTGAAAAACTCCGCAACGTATCGGCAATTCAGGGAGCATCAGTCTTCACATACAACGGGAAAAAGATTACGGACATTGCAGAAGAAACGCAATGGAGCCAATCCGATAAGTTTTGAATTTAAAAAAAATTCTTTTTTATTTTTATTTTGTATATTAAATATGTAAGCATTTATTGCTTACATATTCTGAGAACGTATTTGTTTTCAGAATATAATAAATAAACATGGAGGTATACTATTATGAAGAAAGTATCCAAAGTGAACCCTCCTCGCCTAATCCACTTTCGCGAATATAGACGGGGCTTCCAAACTCCGCATGGACTTTCGTCCATGCCTGCTACTTTAGGCAGGAGTGGATACCTAACCACAGATACAGCGCAAACTCAGTGACTCTGTCGCGCGGCATTACCTTCAGCCAGAGCTTCAGGTTTTGCCTTGGATGCGCAGAATACCGCATAAGCGTTAATTAGTGTGGCCAGGCAGCAGCTGGTCCGTCTGTTGAGCTCTGGGACTTTGGCCAGAACTAACAACTCTTCCTTTACAGAAAGAGATTTAAGGAGTACACGGATGAAGAACCGTGCACCGATATTTTTAGATGCGGAAAGGTCGCAGTTATAGACCTTTCCGGTTGTAAATTTACATAATTCATATGTGTTGAGTTCTGCATCTTTGCCGCGGATGACTTTTCCAGAGCCGTCAAATGCAAGACGTGATGTATTTACAGCGCAGATGTAAGAAACACGGATTCCGTTTCTGGCAGCAAGCGCTTCAACGCGGTGCTGAATGTCACGTTTTCTCCACAGCGAAAGCTTCTGCTTATTGCCACGTTTCTTTTTCTTCATGTTGAGGTGTTCAAAAGCAATAACATCTACTTTGGATTCTATGGCAAATCTGACAATTTCTACAGCTGTCTTAACAGCGATTGCCTCATTGTAGTTATTTGCCAGTCTCCAAAGTCTTGGCGTTTTGTGATTGCCATTCAGCTGTGCTTTTTTAATAGCATTCAGTAATCCATACATACGGTCTTTTTCTACAGGACGGTTGATAAATCGCTGTCCTGTGACAGTTCCGTCTTTATGTACCACTGAACACACTGCGTCTGTGTTGATTCCTAAATCTACGCCGAGCACAGCCTCAGCTTCTTTATCCTTTTTGAATTTCGGAAACTTAGCATTTGCCATTTCGTAAGAAATACGGAGCTCATATCGGTGATTACGTTTTACAAGAACTGGGGCAGAAGCCTTCCATGCTTTCATATGGCTGTAGGCATACATAAAATCACAGTCACGTATTACAAAAGTCTCCCAAATCCAGTCCTTGCCATTATATAATTTCAGACTTACGATATTTGTTTCTTTACTGTCAAGAAATGTATTATTTCTGTAAAAGCACGGCATTGTATTCTGATTTCGATTCAGATATGGTCTGCGACCATGCTTTCCTCCATCCTCCCACTTCTGTAACTGGGAGCGGTAAGACAGAATCAGTCCGATTGAAGTATTGATTGCATCACGTCTGAGATAACTTGGAAATTTATAAAATTCATTATCGAAACGTTTATATACAGCCTCATTATTTGCTGTAGAATGGATTAAACGTTCCATCTTCTGCTGCCTTCTCTGCTGTGCAGAAATAATAACTTTTCCATCATCGCCTGTTATACTTTCGAGAGATTTCAATTCGTCATAATGACGTATTGCAATGTCAGAGATATAATGTACGGCGTTGCGGTATGTTTTAATTGTCTTGTCGAAAATGTGATATGCTTCTGTGATTTTTAATCCATATGATGCTTCACCGTTACCGGTTCAGCACCAGAGCAAGCATGATACTGTTGCCATACATTGGCACCTCCTTGTCTTAAGCTTTCTTACATATCTAATATGCAGGATTTTTGAAAGTTTTGTCGTTTTTTGTGAAAAAAATGCAAAATTTATTTTACCAATTTCCCGTAATAGCACTTACCCCGTCTAAACGTCAGACATAACATTTTTAGATGTCTGACGCTATAGACGGGGCGTGCGTGCATGACTGTTCTAGTTTTTTATTTAATCAAAATGGCGATGCTTAGTCTTTCTATCTTAGCTATGAATATGGCATTCCCTATCGCTACATTTGCAATGGTTGTTCAGCATAGTCCAAAATAAATACAAGGCTTTTGCGAAAAAGCAACCAATAAGAAAGCCGATTGGCTCAATAATTGAGTGCTTTAAAAACTAAGACAACGAAAAGGCGCTTTGGCGCCTTTTTTGTTTTTCTTTTGCCCCGTTGTATGATATACTGAATACATCCGCAATTTGTTAACAGATGCTACATTTTGCATATTGAATATACATGACAAACAAGAAAGGAGAATGCAAAATGCAGGACAAAAAATTTACAGAAAGACTAAAACAGCGCCTCACGATTGAGTTTCAAAACCATGACCGCAGTGGAGCATACGGCTTTACGCAACGCAGCATGGCTTACAACTCCAATAAGATTGAGGGAAGTACATTAACAGAAAGGCAGACCGCATCATTATTCGATACCGGTACTTTTTTCGCAGATGACGAAGATACAATCTTCAGAGCGAAAGACGTGGAAGAAATGAACGGTCATTTTAAGATGTTTAACTACATGATGAAGCACGCAGGCGAACCGCTTACTGCAGATATCATCAAAGGTATGCATAAAAACCTCAAAGAGGGCGTTTTTGAAGATATGGCAAACGGATATGCAGTCGGAGACTGGAAAAAACGTGCAAATTTTGTAGGCGATATTACCACTGCTCTTCCACAGGAAGTACCGGCAATGATTGAAGCTCTACTTGCCGAGTATACAGGCAAAAAGAAAGTTGAACTGAGAGATATTGCAAAATTTCACGCGGTCTTTGAAAATATTCACCCATTCCAAGACGGAAACGGACGCGTCGGACGTATGATTCTGCTGAAACAATGTCTTGATGCAGACATTACACCTGTAATCATCAGAGACGAGAACAAAATCAAGTATTACCGGTATCTTAGTGCAGCGCAGAACAAGCGCGATTACGCACCGCTTATTGATTTTTTTGAATCAGAGCAAAAATGGTATCAGGAAAAAGTAATACCGATGATTTTTGATTACGATGAACTGCAGTAAGAAAGGAGAACGCAATATGTCAGAAATATCAGAAAATTTAGAATACAAGAACGAAGAAGAATTTTGCACAGATTGCGACTATGCACCTGACTGCGAACCAGCCACAATGAGCGAATGCACTATGTTTTTGGTGCAGCATATGATTGATGATGAGTTGGTTTCTTCCTTAATGACTCCGCAGAGGCTCATTGACTACATCAACATGGACGATTGCCACGGCGAGAGTTACGAGATTTTCGACTGTATGTCAGAATTCGGCAAAGTTAAACCACTCAGATACAAAGGCTGGCAGCCAGGATGTCTGATTGAGGTTGTAGATGAGGCCGGCAAAGTCGTTCTTCGCGGATATGGAGAGGACCATTAAGGCGGTTGAAAACTTTTCTGTATTTAAAAGGCTGTTTTTACAGCCTTTTTTAATATTGTTTTTATATTGATATTTTTTTGTTTTTCTTTTGGCTGCAATATGTTATAATTAAAAATAAGATAATACAACGAATGACTTTTAATGTGGTACAGTATTTGGAAAGACAGTATTTGGAAAGTAGCAAATTTGAGTATTTTTCAGTTCAGAGAGTGATTGACGGAGAATTAATACCGTCAATCATGTCGCCTGAGAAAATTAATAGATTACATCAATATGGATGATTGCCATCAGGAAGAGTATGAAATTTTTGATTGTTCTTCTGAATTTGGAGCAATAAAACCGTTGCGTTATAAAGGATGGTGTATTGCGTGGATACGGCGAAGACCATTAAAAACAATATATTTGGAGGTTAATTATTATATGAAACTACCAGAACGTTCAGAAAAATTAAATGATGGGATATATTCCACATCAGAAAGCATAATTGTCTATAAAGAGGGCGACTGCTGGATTGAGAAATCAGCAGAATACAATGAGTTCACCGGATTTAGAATTCCAGGAAGTATCGTCTATACAGTTTATCAGGATGAAAATGCCTGCGGAGTGGTTGATGCGTCTAAAAAATTAACAGAAGCAAAAAAGATATTGAAGCAGCAGTTAAAAAACTAAAAGAATATTAGAGATAAGAAAATGCCGGAAAATTCCAGCCTTTTCGTTTTGCGTTAAGATGCTTTGTATTTAGTTATTTTGTTTCATTTTTGATGTCTTGTATTATTTCGTTTACAACATCCTCTGGTAAACCAGATATGTCGGCAATCTGGTTTTTATTAAAATTTTTCAGTAAAAGATTGCGAATTATTTTTTTGTTCGTTTCCATCTCTCCACGGCATTCGCCTTTTGTAAATATCAGACAGCAGGGAATAGAAAAAACCAGAACAACCAAAACGGAAATATACTAAACGGAAGCAAAAGTAAAAGCTCAGAATAATTTAACTTCGTCAAAGCACATTCATCCCCACCCGACTACGTTACAAGGAATATTGTTACTTCGTCGGATGGGGTTTTCTATGCTCTAATAGATAAAAAAAAAGAAGCCCCCTCTCGGAAGCCTCTTAAAGTGTTATCAAGTCAATACAGGCTAGCTCTCTTGCTCCTGCACCAACTGACCACTTTATTTAACATAAGATAAATTTTTAAAGAAGGAATTTGCAAATCTCACTTCTTAAATATATTACCATATGTAAAAAACAAAGTCAACTACAGAAAACAGAAAATACTAATTCAAGTATTTCTCATATATTTCATCAACCATCTGAGCCATGTCCAACTGAACGAAGTTCTGCTCATAAATACCAGAAAGACTTTTTAAGAACGCTTTCTCTTCTGCCGGGCAAATACCAGTCCATATTTTTCCCTTAAAGATATATGAGAAAAATAATAAATCTCCATTTTCATACAAATTTTTGACACAGTTGTAAACCTCATACAGCATCAGGCTACACTGCTTCATTTGCATATTACAGAAGAATTCCAAGTTCATAAAATTGAATTCGCGGCATTTTAAGTTCTCATAATTAGCTTTATTTTTGCCAAACTGAAACGCAAGGTTCTTTCTGATTCTGTCCTCCAGTGTCTCAACAAACAGGTTTTTTACAGGCTCGCTTACGATGTCATCATAAGAAATCTGTTCGTCAGCAAAGCTGCAGATTGCGTTATTGTAATTGTCTCCAACAGTAATGACGGACACCTTTCTTTTATTGTATCTTACATTTGTGAGTAATGGCGTCATATCTTTATCATTTGACATAATCATAAACTCGTCAATATTAGAGTTCATATGCATTGCATTTAGCACGTCAATAGTAATCTGAAGGTCTGCGAAATTTTTTCCCTGGTTTGATGTATGTATTGTTTCTACACCATAAGATTGCAGTAACGACTGGTGGTAAGAGTCATGCATGGCATCATTGTCAAAATTACAATAAACAGCAATTTTAACAAGTCTGCGGTTACGCTTTTTGCACCACTCACGGATTTTTTCAAAGAATCCATCACGAATAGCATTTCTTTTTTCTTCCAGCAAGTTCTTGTATACATTTTCATAGTCTATAAACAACGCCACATTATATAATTCATTTCCGAAATAATTGGTGTTCATTCCAAATACATCTAAAGCATTTTCATTTCTGTTATCTTTCGTTTCCTGTTCCATCCCAATTTCTTTGTTTTTCATTTTATTTTTCCTTTCTTTATTTGAATTTTATATATAAATGCAATAATAATATGCTGACGATAATGTCTTATAAAACCAGCGTGGGCATAAAATTAGAGCAGCAAAGTATTCGGCTGCTCTATGTTAATTATTCTTCTCAACAAAATTTTTAATTCTGTTGGTTCTCTTTTTTACAATTTCTTTTTGAACTTCAATATTTTTAAGATACTCTTCCGCTGTCTGTGGAGCCGGATACTTTTTGGTAAACATTCCGTTCTCGTCAAAATAATTATCCATAAACCGGATTACATTTCCTTTCTCATCCAGATTTACTTATACAGCTGAAATTTCTTACTTATCTCATGCGCCACTTCATCAGGCAGCGGCCGAAATCCAATGCATGTCAATACTCTTCCCTGCCCATACTCATCCACCTCTTCCGGCTCCAGCTCCGTCAGGCAGTTGTCCTTAATCAGGAAGAAATCTTTCCCCTCTTCCATTCCAAGCTCTTCCGCCATCTTCTTCGCCTTCAGTAACTGATTCTTGTTTCTTGCCTCACATATTGTTTTTGTAAAAATCCCGCAAACCCAATCATCGTAAGTCTCCGCGTCCATTTTTATTTCAAACACATAATCGCCGTTTTCAATTCTTTTTATCCTATTTTTATCACCTTTCGCATTCCTAAGCGGCGCGGTCAGAAACGCCATGGACGCATGAGATACCTGTGCCGCCAACTTTCCGGCAGACATGTTTAAGTCTTTTCTTGCGATTATCAATTGCCGCATGTGTTTTTACCTCCTTTTTTAATTATTACTTTTGCTCTTTAACAAATCCCTCCAGGCCAAACAGGCCTCCTTGTATGTCAGTGCTGCATCCGCTTTCCAAAATCTCTTTATAGAGCTCTTCGTCAGTGCTTTCTTTAATCATTTTACCATACTCTTCAGGGTGTTCTTCATACCATTTTTTTACTTCTTTTAGCTTTTCGAAATTTATTTTATCCATCATGATTCCCATAACTGCTACCTCCATTTTTAACTATTATCTTCCATATTTGTCGTTTCTTTCCATTATTCTCATAAAACCATCTATCCCACCTCTGACATCCACACTTGCACTTCTTTCTTTTAGCTCTTTAATTAGTTCTTCTTCGGTCATGCATATGTCCATTTTTGCCGCCTCTTCCGGATGCTCTTCTAGCCACTTTTCAGCCTCGATAAATTTATCATTATCAAATTTTCTCATTAGAATCCCCATTATGTTTACCTCCATTTTTGATTATTTTTTTTCTTATCATATTTTCAGACCTCACCCTTTTCATTCCGGTTCGGCTCCTTTTTTGGCTCCTTTTTTTGTTCTTCTTTTAATATGCTGAATTTTAAGATTTTTTTGAGTTTCTTTTTATTTTTTGCTTTCTTTATTTTCTTTTTGTGTAGCAAACAAAAATGTATGACAAAAAGCAGCCGGCGAAGCCGGCTGCAGTGCAGTTAAGAGACCTTTAAAAGCAGGTTAATATTTTTTGAAGTTTTTGTTGTTAATTCTTTTATGTAGTTTTCCATGAACTGCCAGTCGGGTTCATTGATAGTCTTAGCTGGCAGAAGAATCTTAGTTTTTAGGGCATCATCTCTTCTGAACTTATTTGAATAGTTATAACCTTTTGTTAATGCTTTAGCCTTAAATACCGTCATAATATATTGTATAATTTCATCTGAATTGTTATCAAATTTAGGATACATTCCTTGAACGTGTGAATATTCAATAAAATTTTCTTTTTGATAAAAGATAGAATTTGCATCAGTCGTATCTGAAAATGTAATAATGCCTCCATCTTCAGTTGCCGGCAAATCTACATATCCTCCAATTCCATTATTGCATGATGAATTAACTACAACAGGAGTGTTTCCAGTAGTTGAAAATAATTCATGATTTGTTAATCCAAGATTTTTTGTCGGGTGTATATCAAATAACTCTGATATTTCAAATTCCTTCCAAGAAGAGGTATCAATCTTATTCATATTTATACCCCCCCCCGATACTTCACGCGTTAATGTATTAAAGTCAGGAATATATTTTGTTATTGCAGGCAATATTACTTCAAGATTTTTTAAGTTGTTACCATTTAACAAATTTGCATACCCATACTTCCCTGCAGATTTCTTAATTACAGAGCAAATAAATAACGCATTCAATTGATTTAAGTTATCATTATAGAGCAAAGCTATTGACGCACCAGAGCCACCGCGTCCAAGAAAATCATTTTCCTGCCAGAAAGAAGACCCATCAAGAGGGCTGACTGTAATGCAATGTCCTTTATCTAAAACCTCTCCTTCTTTTGGTTTCAGGCACTTCATAACACCATTATTAAAAGCCCCAGATGATACATAATTGACAGTGCCTTCTTCATAATATTTTTCACTTCTCACATCCGGCTTTTTTATCATAAAAACATCTTCAATTTTAAACTTCTTCCACCCACTCACATCAATTTTTTTCATGGCCTTCTCCTTTCAGCCGAATCACTGTTTCCCCGTCCTTCTCCTCTACTTCAGAACTATACAGCACACTCTGCAGCAGTTGTTCATTAAAGGACTTCACATCAACCCCGCGTTTATACATCTCATAATCCATCACGCATTTTACGAAATCTTCTTCAAAAATTTCAAACGGCTTTTCCGGCATCTGATAAGATAAATGCTCTGCCGGATTGATTATCTGCCTTGTGTTATATTTTGGTTCATTTCCATCTTGGATTGCCTGAATCCAATAATCTTCAACGGTCTCCCATTTGTTTTTTATGTCCTGGCGGTCTTTGTTCTTAACTGTTTCAAGCCCATCGTCTTCTATATAGTATCCGATAATATTTCTGCCGTTTTGCGGCTTACCAGCCTCAAAAACGAAGATTGAAGTGGTTACTCCAATTCCGAAAAACAGATTTTCCGGCAGCTTGACAATCATTTTTAATGTGTGTTTTTTAAGCGCATTTTTAAGTTTTGTTTCTTTTTCCATCTTCTTATCTGGCATGATGAAAGCGCATTCAGTACCAACCGGCACACTATTCAGAACGTTCAGAACTATATCCGCACATTTGTTCTTACGCTCATAAGGCGGGTTCATCAGAACTTTTGTAATACCCTTTTCTTTAATCCATTCGGCAGCTTCTGATGATTTAGCATCCCCGTGAAGCAGATTGGTTTTGCCGTCTTTATGTATCAGGAAATTTGCACAGGCAAGAGCATAAATCTTTCTATACATCTCAATACCGAAAAGCTGCTTTGACTTAATTTCTTTTGCCTTTTCCGTCATCGGTCCGCCGGCTTCACGAATCATATTTGCCATTGATTTTACGAGAAAAGCACCAGAACCGCATGTTGCATCAAGCACTTTATCGTTCATATGAACGTCAATTAGCCGATACATGAAAGAAGTTATATGGTCAGGTGTGAAAACCTGCCCAGCATCCGCTTTACCACGATAACGGTTGAACTCGTTAAAAAATATCGACATAACGTCTTCACCGTTCCATTGCTGGCTGTTTATCAAATCTGATATTTCGCATACATTATCAATAAAATCATTGATTGCATCCTGGTCTTCGGTAATTGACATTCTGACAGCAGAATATTCTTCCAGTAAGATATTTAGCTTATCATTCTGTCTTTTGTCTGACTCAATCGCCTTTGCAATAGCGCTGTAAATCCAGTTGTGAAATGTACTGTAATCCATATCTTTTAATCTTTGCAGTCCATTCTTTGGGTTGTATCTCTGTGCCACCAACGCACAGGCGGTAAAAATCATCCTGTCCTGTAAATCTGTCATACCAAACTTAAAATGCAGGCTGTTATTAATTCGCTGTGTCACTTCGTAGATGTGGTTTTTATCTAGCTTTTCTTCGGTAAATAACGCCAGATAATACGTTTTTGGCTCTAACTTTTCCGATACCTCTTCCAGAAGTTTTTTATTTTTATATACCTTAACTTCTTTTCCGTTATACAAAATCCCTATAACTTTACTGTACTTATTCAGCACAATGTCAATATTTTTAAACAGTTCTTTTTCATATTTTTCTTTTAGTTCTTCCGCCTCCGATTTTGTTTCCAAAATAATCGCTGGCTTGCCTGCATCATCAGGAAGATACCATCCATCAGGTTTATCCATAACCCCCTTAAATCCAAGCTGATTAAATGTTGTAATCTGCCCGGTTCCCTGCTGCACTCCGTTTTCTATCTCATCAAAACCGAGAATGATTTTGGCTTCATCCCGCACTTGGTCTTCAGTTTTGCATGTCATATATTTTTCCCTCTTTTTTTATTTTTTTTCATACATACAAAATGCCGAATTTTTCCCCAACCGCGATTATTTTTTCATTTTTTTTATATTTTTTTTCTATTCACATCCACGCCACCACAAAAAAGTCAAAACCATTTCTGATTTTGGCCCGCTGCCGGCAGTATGCTATTGATTTTTCGCCTTTCTTTCTATTTTCCTTTCATACTTTTTTACCGCCTGTTCTCCCGCTTCCTTTACCTGTTCTTTCACATATTTCAGAGTTTCTTCTGAACAACATTCATTCCACATTTTTAAGCACTGAGGCACGATAAAAGTATATTTTCCTCTTGTTTTTCTGTATCTGATTTCTATTGTCACATGCTCGCCATTAATGTCTGCAGAATAAATAATACAGGAGCCTTTTTTAATACGTCCAATATAAGACGACACACAATTATGCTGCCGTTTCTGCTCTTGACATAACGCCCCAGGCGCGTCCAGCAAAATAAACTCTTTTGGCAATTTCAGATATTTTAACGGTGTTTCCGGAATCTTTATTTTTCCCCTGTGTTTTTTCTTCAATAGCCGCTCCGCATATTCATCATGCAGCTTCCGTATCTTTTTCTTTCCTGCTTTTATATCTATTTTTTCTTTTAATTCCATGGCCATTTCTACATAATCATCGATAAAAAAATCAAACTCATGAAGAACCTCTTCAGTTACTTTTTGCTTTAATATACTTTTTATATAATTTTCCCCAATTTCTTTACATCTTCGTTTTGACGGTATAAAATCCTGTACTTTATCAACCCGATATTCTTTTTCAAACATCAATCCAGCCTGTTCCGGCTTAATATATTTCGCCGCGCATCCAATGGCATATAGTTCATAACAGTTCATTTTGTTTGCTGTCTTTGGAAAATCAACATCATGGAATACGCTCTTGAAATAGTCAAGCTTATTGAATTTCTTATCCAAATCAGTCAGCCTCATTGTAGCCAAAAAAGTATCGGTCATAAAATCTTTGTACAACAGGCTATTTCCTGCAAGCTCCTCAAACAATGCTTTTTGAATATCACCTGGCAATCTTTGTATTACATTTTTAACGGTTGTTGGGTAATATTTGCGGTCAAAATTTGGTCTTGCCGTCATTACTGCTCCATCCGGATAGATGAGAATCGTAATATCCTTACTGCCATAACATTTTATCGTATATTCGTCTTTGCTCAAGCTTAAAGAAAGATGTACACTATCAATATCTTTATATGTTTTTATCGCAAGGTAATTTCCCCAAAAAGTTAGAGTAATCATTTTGGAGGGTCTTATTCCAACAGAAATTGAATGTGATTGTTTACGATTTGATGGAATATGCGAATTAGCGAAATTTAAATACTTTTCAATCAAATCAAAATCTTCTATAAAGCATGATGTCAACTCGTTTTCAGCCTCATTCCATACAATCCATCCTGGCTTTTTGGATTTACATATATTTTTCATCTTTTGAAACATTAATTTATGTATTGGTACATTGGTTTCATCCCGTACCTGGTCTTCAGTTCTGTATGTCATTTTTCTTTTCCTCTTTTCAGCTTATTTTTCTACAGTTAATATGCTGAATTTTTTGGAAAAAGCTAATGGTTCTTTATTCTTTTTTTCTGCCCTTTTTACTTCTTTACTTTACATATTACAAAAAAAATAAGCCAGGGTGTTTTCCCTGACTTAATTGCATTACATTATTTTATTAATATTTTTTATACCTTTTTACTCTTTTTTACCATCATTTTTTATAAATTTCTCTCTCACTGCCTTCTTCAACGGCAAAAAGATATTTCTATGTTCTCTTGACTGGATGAACCCGTTTTTCTCGTAGAATTTATACAGTTTTTCTTCCTCTATCTTTCTCTCTTCTTCCGTTGCCGCATAGTTTAATGCTTCTCTTGTCCCCTGTATACCATCGCACTGCAGCTGCTTTGCAAGTGATTTAATGATATTCATGGATTCCGTACCGATGCCCTGACCCTGCAGATTTTTGCTCGTTACATAATGATTATCTATATGCAGGACTCTTCCAACGGTAAATCTTTCTTTGAAGCACCATCCTAGATATGCTTTATATACAGGCGTATCAAAACTCAAACTTGAATATGCATATATATTATAGTTGTACCGATATTGCGGCTCTTCTTCCAACTTACTTTCCAGAAAATATGCGATATATTGGTCGTCCTTATGTTTCTTGATTCCGTATAACTGCCAGCCGTTTTTCTCAACTTTCTCATCAATAAAATCAAGAAATCTCTGATATTCCGACAAACTTCGTTCTGCGATTTTTAACTTATCGCCAATTTTACAATTCAGTTCCATTTGTTTCTCAAGCACATCTTCCAGCCTTTTAGATTTTTTGAAAATACCCGCCATCGTAATTTAATCTCCTTCCTTTGCTGTCCGTTAAACAAAATTCCAAATAAGAATCTTTGTAAAACATTTTAATACTCTCAGCGCGGGAATTCAATCCAAGACTCATCGCCTGCAGAATGTCATTTCTGGCCTGTTGTCCAAGCAGCTCCATTTCCATCCTGTACTCATTGGCCTTATCGGACCCATCCCAAACAGCGCAATTTGCTCTGTATGCGGCAATATATACTGATTTTGTCCGACCCTGAAAAGGTATGTCGTAAATATGAATTTTGTGGTTCAGTAAATCATCAACATACTCTTCGCTTTTGAAATACTCCATCTGTTCGTCTGCCATTTTTTCTCTCTCCTTTTAGTAGTATTTTTTCGTTTTTCTTATATATTTAATATGCTTAATTTTTCTGGCAAGAATACGATTTACAATAATTTTTTGCAACAAAAAAAGCGCCATCCTTCAGGACAGCACTTTCATTTATTGCATTTTTATTATTTTTTCTCCAACGGGTTCTCTTCCAAAACCTCATATTCATTCGCCGCCAGGCATTCTTCCAGGCTTTCTTTAATAAAATACTGAATAACACCCTCAGTCTTCACATCATCCGCAAAACAATCTGCCGGAATCCATTTGTCTTCACCCCAGCCGCAAACCAGCTCTAGCTGAAAATGCAGCGAATCATATCCATCATATCCTTCATAATATTTGACTTCATACACCAAACTTTCAGTATTTTTTACATATATTTTCTTTTCTCCAAGACATACCCTCATCGACACGTCCTCCAAACATATTTTTTACATATTATAATTTTAACAATTTTCTATCAGAAAATCAACTATCACCAAAGGGTATTATTCAAAATGCTGAATTTTTCCCGAACAGCGATTATTTTTTTCAATTTTTTTTATATTTTTTTGTCTACATCTCATGCCGCAGCCACAAAAAAAAGAGTCAAAACCGAAACGGTTTTGACTCTTCATTAACATGGCAAACAAGCACTTAATTGAGCGGAATTTTGATGAAGAAGTCTGACTTCTTATCGTGAAGCTCAACTTCATTAAAGTTGAATGTACATGCATCAACTTCGTCATTCCAGTTGAACATGCTTTTCACGATGTTGCCCTCTTTGTTTTTGGTAGCATATACAATTCTGACATAGCAGAATTGTGCAACACCATTATCATACTTAAAGTCGACGATAATTCGAGACTCCTGCTCGATATCCTCCTCTTCATCTAGTTTTTTTGTATTTAAAAGCACAAGCTTATCGATTTGGCCGTTGCATGCATTAAACGCATCCCAGATTTCAATGTCGTTTTCTACGACAAAATCTTCAAATTTGTCAACGATGTCATCGTAGTAATATTCTGTATTTGATGCGATTTCACGCGATTCGTTGATTTTGCACAGCACATCAATGATATACATCTGTCTACCACTCAGTCCTTCAACCTGAAGCATTTCCCCAATCATCGTTCCCAGTGCTTTTTTAGTTGTTCTTTCCATGTCTTTTTCTTTCTTTCTTGATTGTTGATTATTTTTTTGCAAATATAATATGCTTAATTTTTCCCAACAAAAAAAGCGGCCTTCCGCCGCCATGCTGTCTCGAATTCTAGTTATTGTCTTTTACTCCAAATTTCTCAAAAATCTTTTCATACTTTCCTGCATTTTTCTCCTCATCATAAATCGTCAGATTCATTACATGAGAGATATCCAGGCTTAAGATTCCGAGGATTGATTTTGCGTCAACAACATATCGTCTGTCAGGGTTACTTAAATCAGCGTTAACATCAATCTTGCTGACATCCTGTACAAAATCTTTAACTTTACTGATAGTTTCAATTTTAACTTTTCTTGTAATCATTTTTCTCTCTCCTTTTTATCGTCCGGCTTTGCCGGGTGTTTTTCTTCGATTACAAGAATAATA